>ENA-OOXP01001593-OOXP01001593.1-human-gut-metagenome-genome-assembly--contig:-NODE-1593-length-14315-cov-4.755259_pt1 | contig 14315 bp, 10 predicted proteins | sample MGYA00241591_ERZ501351 | MGnify/ENA primary metagenome ERZ501351 (study PRJEB25962, sample SAMEA1968361) | human gut metagenome | biome: human gut; feature: human-associated habitat; material: faeces...
GACCTGTTGCATAATTTCGATGAAAAGTATGCACGGCTTCATGTCGTTAAGTACCACGCCTACAGTCAGGCCAAGGAACTCGTGAACCTTACCCATCCACTCAGCATCTCGTTTTGCCAAGTAGTCGTTGACGGTTACGATGTGGACACCTTTTCCCTCAAGGGCATTCAGATATGCAGGAAGTGTGGAAACAAGAGTTTTACCTTCACCTGTTTTCATCTCGGCGATACGGCCCTGGTGAAGGATGATACCACCGATGATCTGTACACGGTAATGCTCCATTCCAAGTACACGCTTGGCTGCCTCACGTACGGTGGCAAATGCCTCCGGAAGAAGATCATCCAGTGTTGCACCTTCTGCAAGACGTTTCTTATATTCTCTTGTTTTGTCTCGTAACTGCTCATCCGTAAGCTGCTGCATCTGAGACTGATAGCTTTCGGTTTTTTCAACCAGCGGCATGATACGTTTTACCTCACGCTGGCTGCGGGTTCCAAATACTTTTGAAAAAACATTCATGTTTCTGCTCCAATCATTTTATTCGAATAAGACTGCTGTCTCTGATCTGTCCAATTTTGGATCATTCCAGTTCTCTGTTGATATCCGTTATACTGGATCACATATGGTATATATTCTACCACTTTCCTGTTATAAAAACAATGAACAATTATTTAACAAATCATGTCAGGAACAACAGAAAATATCCCGCATAGGATCCTGTTTTCGAGGATCCCGCGGGATATTACAGATCTTATTTTCTTACTTTTACATTTTTCACACTGCTCCAGGCACCGTAATATGTCTTTCCGCTCACTTTTTTGTATGCACGGATACGAACATAATAAGTGCTTCCCTTTTTCAAACCGGAAAGTGTTCGGGTCAGTGCACTGGCGGACACTGTCCTGGACCCTCTCATGGACCTTGATGCCGCATACTGGATCTGATAGCCGGAAGCACCAGCTGCTTTTTTCCAGCGGACAGTCAGCTTCCCGGAAGCCTTGCTGGACGGTTTGTACTGCACCGGAGCTGTCAGACGGACGATCCGGCTGCCGTTTTTGTTATAAGCACTTAAAGCAGAACCCTTGTATGCGCGGACTGTATAGGTATACATGGTTCCTGATTTTACTGATCCGTCTGTATAGACCAGCGTATTGCTTCCGCTTACGGTAGCGATATTGACCCACTTGCTGCTGTTTCCGGTCCTTCGATAAATCTTATAGCCGGAAGCATTTGCAGCTTTTTTCCATTTGAAGACGATGCCGGCAGGGCTGTTGGAAGTGCCGGATAACCCGGGCGTGGTAAGCTTTACCGTTGTAAGGGCCGCGGACCGGAACTGGTATACAGCTGACTGTACTTCATCAGTCTTTTTCCATTCAGATTTCTGATAAACATACTTCTGGAAAAAGATATACATGTTATAAGTTGCGGCTTTGTTTATTCCTTTGGCAGATCCGATCCGCCATGTAGTATTCTTCCTGTTATCGGTTGGATTTGGTGAAGTACTCCAGTAAACCGGCACCCACTTCACATCTCCAGGCCCGGGATTTAAATTTGTAGTTCCCGCACCGGTCACGGTAAAATTATAATATTTATTCGGAGTAAATTTCAGCGGAGAATCCAAACCTCTTACAAAACTATCTTTAACATCCGGTATATAAGGTGTATAGGCTGGCGTCGGCGTCACATCATATTTCGGGCGGGTTCCCCTGTAATTCAACTTTAATTTTTTCAGGTTGCTGGTTCTTCCGTCTGAACCCAATACCTTAAGATACAGATCAAATTCTTTCTCTGTATCCAGATTCTTAAGATATATCACAAAGCTTCTGTTTGCAGTAACCGCCACACGAGAGTTTCCCGTATCGACCCTCGGAACATCAGAAGTTCCGTCCTTTTTTCTCGCTACAGCTTTATAGTAGCAGGCTCCGTTTGCATCAACTTTAAGTGTCACATTTACAGAATTGCGGCTTACCCATTTTTCTCCGGTCCATTTTACGTTTATTTTTGGCACCGGTGTTGGTGTCACTGTCAGTTCAGGATCCGCTGTCGGTGTCACTGTCGGTTCCGGATCCGTTATCGGTGGCACTGTCGGTTCCGGACCCGCTGTCGGTGGCACTGTCAGCTCCGGAGCTGACGCTGACATAGCTTCTGCGTTTTCTTCTTCCATACTGTCTCCTGCTTCTTCAGGTATCAGTTCTGTCAATAATACTTCCGGATCATCCTCACTGGAGATTTCTTCTGAAACTCCTTCCTCAGCTCCGCCGAAAGCATCCTCGCTGTTCTCCGCGTTTTCCACATCTTCCATGGTTGCATCGGAAGAGTTATCCACCATTTCCTCAGAAATATCCTCACTGTCTTCTGTAGGCTGCTCAGTATCTCCCACAGGCTCTGTAGTTTCCTCTGCGGAAAACAGCTCCTGGCTGTCCGCAGTATTTTCTGTGATTTCTGCATCACCGCTGCCAAACTCTGCAGCCATACCGGTTGCCGGAAGCACCGTCACACAAAGTGCAGCACTTAAAAAAAGTGCCAGAACTTTTTTCTTCATTTACTTTCCTCCTTTTCTCCGTGAGTTACATATTTGTTATGTCAAGGAGATATTCGCACTTCACACAGTATTATTTTTCAGGAAGTGAGGCTGACTGAAACTTGTACTGTACAGACTGTATCTTATCCGTAGACTGCCATTTGGAATCCCTGCAGGTATATTTGCGGAAGAAAACATACAGATTAAAAGTTCCCTCCTGGTCGATTCCTTCCTTGGAACCGATCTTCCAGGTGCTTCGGATCCGGTTGGAATTCGGATTCGCAGATGTGCTCCAGTAAACAGGCACCCACTTAATGTCTCCGTTTTCCGGATCCTCATTATCGGTACCTGCACCGATAACCTTAAAATCATAAAATGTATCCGGGTAGAATTCCAGAGGAGAATCCAGCCCCTCTACCGTACTGTCCTCTGCCTTTGGTTTGGATGCTTTATGTTTTTTCTCAGAATCTGTTTTTTTCGCCGGGCGGCTGTCCTGATCCAGCTCCATCCGCTTCAGATCACTTAATTTCCCATTCTCATCCTCAATCTGGATATACAAATCAACTGCCTGGTCTGTATCCAGGTCTGCAAGTGTGATCCCGAACTCTTCATCCTCACTGATCAAAACCTCATCATTCACGGTATTTCCGGTCTCGATCTGAGGCACCTGGGGATTTCCGTCTTCCCCCCGCTCTGCCCACTTATAATAGCAGACGCCGTTAACGGCTGACGTAAGCGTTATCTCTGCCTGGGAATAGCTGTCCCATTTAAATCCTGTCCATTGTATTTCTGACTTTTGGGAATCCTTTGTATTGTTTTCTCCGGAACTCAGTTCCAGGTCCTCCACAGTCTGTTCTTTTATGGTGTCACCACTGTTAAATTCCGCTGCCATACAGGTAGCCGGTATCATGGTCATACCAAGAGCTACACTTAAGATCACCACAGGAAGCTTCTTTTTCCTTTCTCCTTTCGCATATGTCTTCATTATATAATTCTCCCCTATTGCTTGCAACAGAAAAGAAGCCTGATTTTGCTGTGACATAAAAGGCTCCGGAAACCTGCCGATTTCTCACACAGATTCCCGGAGCCTTCCATTCAATATTCAGTTGTGATAATAAAATTCCCTATCAGAACTCTGGTTCGATCAGTCCGTAAGTATTTCCTTTACGTTTATAAACTACGTTAACCTGCTCTGTCTCAGCATTAAAGAATACAAAGAAATTATGTCCGAGAAGCTCCATCTGTACGCATGCATCTTCCGGATACATTGGTTTGATCCCGAATTTCTTGGTACGGATGATCTTAACTTCCTCATCCTCTTCATAATCCTTATCAAGGTATGCCTTCTGGAAGTTTGTGGATTCCTGCTGCTTGTCAACGATCTTGTTCTTGTATTTACGAAGCTGACGCTCAATTACCTCTTCAACCAGATCGATGGATACATACATATCATTGCTTACCTGCTCGGAACGGATAATGTTACCTTTCACAGGGATCGTTACCTCGATCTTCTGGCGATCCTTCTCAACGCTTAAGGTTACTGAAATCTCAGTTTCAGGAGTGAAATACCTTTCAAGTTTACCAAGCTTGTCCTCAACAGCTGTTTTAAGTCCTTCGGTTACTGCTATATTCTTTCCACTAATAATAAATTTCATGACTTCCATCCCCTTTGCTGTTTTATGTTGCTATTATAACATATTAAATTGAATTTTAACATCACTTTTCAAAAATTTCATAAATTTTTTCCAAATTTATTCGATATATTCCTTCAAAATGTTTTTTTTGTCGTGAATGCGCAACTATTAGAGTATTTCATCTAATTAATTCATTACAAATGTATATCTGCACACCAGTGCCAGAAGATTGATGGGACAAAAGCATCTGCTTCACTATTTGTATATACTATTTCATTTTAGCCAGAGCTTCAAAGGGTATACTTCCGCCAAAAATATCCAAAGCACTGCCAACAGTCACATCCAGTCTGCCCTGACCTGCTTTTCGAAGCTCTTCAATATCTGCCATAGAACCCACACCGCCTGCATAGGTCACCGGATGGGCTGTATACTGTCCCAGAAGCTTTGCAAGCTCTGTTTCCACACCTCGGGCCTTTCCTTCCACATCCACTGCATGGACCAGAAATTCGTCGCAGAAGCTTCCAAGCCTTTCCATCAGCTCCGGTGTCACGATCTCTTCTGTAAATTTCTGCCATCGGTCTGTGACAATATAATATTTGCCATCTTTTTTGCGGCAGCTCAGGTCAAGTACAAGATGTTCTTTCCCTGCAGCATCACGGATCTTCTCCAGATTTTCCCAGGAGATCACTCCGTTTTTAAACACATAGGAGGTTACGATCACGTGGCTGGCGCCAGCCTCCAGATATTCTGCCGCATTCTCCGGGCAGATGCCGCCTCCGATCTGAAGCCCTCCGGGATATTTTCCCAGAGCCTGAAGTGCCTGGACTTTTGTTGCTTCATAGTTCGGGGAATCCTTTCCGTTCAGAAGGATCACATGACCGCCCTTTAATCCTGCCTTCTTATAAAGCTCTGCATAGAATGCCGCATCCTGCTCTGACACAAAATTTTCTGCCGCCTGATCCCCCTGATCCTTCAGGCTTCCTCCTACGATCTGTTTTACCTTTCCGTTATGTATATCAATGCATGGTCTGAATTTCATAATCCTATCCTCCATCTTCTTTCCATGCACTGATAATAGCATCTGAAACAGTTTTATGCAATGCTGTGGTAAAATATCTGTTATCTTCCTTCTACCGCATTTCCCACTGCGTTTCCAATATCATCCACTGCATTACCTACGCCGTCGCCAAGGTCCTTTACACTGTCACCCAGCTCACCGGATACAGTTCCGTCATTTTCGTTTCTGTCAGCATCCGCAGCTCCGGGTGCTGCTGTCCCGTTATTTCCATTTCCTGCAGGCGTCACGGTAATATTTCCATCGGACATCTCATTGTTATCCGTGCCGGAATCCTTAATGCTCTCTCCATTGTCCTTCACACCGTCATTGTCTGCTTTTTCTTCCATAGTTTCATCTTCTGCGGCAGTATTTTCGTTTGTATCTTTTTCCTTATCCTTCGTGTTTTTATCTTTTTCATCCACTGTTTCATCCGCATTGTTTACCTCTGTGCCGCAGGCTGTAAATGTACACAGAGACAGGGTAAGCAAAGTACCAAAAAGAATCGCCTTCCATTTTTTCATATGATCTTCTCCTTTTTCTAAAAAATTCTGTATTCCTAATATGGCACTTTTTCCGCTATCCTATTCTGGGAAAAATTTCAAAAACCGCAATTTCATCCAAAAAAGACGGGGTCCGATCTTACACGAACCCCGTCTGTATTACCTGTATTTTATTCTGTTGCGGCTCAATCTGTCAGGATCAGCCGATCACGTCACTCATATCATAACGTCCTGCCGGTTTGCCTGCAAGGAATTTGGCTGCTTCTACAGCGCCTTTTCCAAAAATAGCCTTGGAATATGCAGTATGCTTGAACTCGATCACTTCGTCCTGACCTGCAAAAATTATCTCATGCTCACCTACGATAGTTCCGCCGCGAACTGCGGAGATACCGATCTCCTTATCATCGCGTTTTTCACGTTTCTGGCTGCGGTCATATACATAATGATACTGATTATCCATAGCTTCATTAATGCTGTCTGCCAGCGCAAGTGCAGTACCACTTGGTGCGTCTAATTTCAGGCGGTGATGCTTCTCTACGATCTCCATATCAAAGCCTGCAGCTGCAAGAACCTTAGCTGCGTCCTGAACCAGCTTCAGAAGTGTGTTGATACCAAGAGACATGTTTGCGGATTTCAGCACTGCTACCTTTCGGGATGTTTCTTCCACTTTTGCAAGCTGCTCCTGGCTTAAACCGGTACTGCACAGAACAACCGGGATCTGGCGTGCCGCGCTGTACTCAAGAAGCTTGTCTGTTGCCTTTGCGGAAGAAAAATCAATGATCGCATCTGCCTCTACCTGACATGCGTCAATATCGGTAAATACCGGATAGCTGTTTTTTCCCTGATCTGCAATATCAATACCTGCTACGATCTCAGCATCCGGATCTTTCTCCACAATGCCGCTGATGACCTGGCCCATATGTCCGTTGCAGCCGTGCATGATGATTTTTACCATAGTATATTCTCCTTTACCTTTCGCTTACAGTCAGATCATTTAGCAAGCTTAAGGCCGAATTTCTCGATCTCTTTTGCAAGAGCTGCCTTTGTGTCCTCTTCCATCTCGCAGAGCGGCATACGAAGCGGCCCTACGTTCATTCCCATAAGGTTCATAGCTGTCTTAACAGGAATCGGGTTTACTTCGCTGAACAGCGCATTGATCAGCGGAAGAGCTTTCAGCTGATCCTCTGTTGCTCCCTTGGTGTCGCCGTCGAAATATTTCATGACCATGTCATGTGTAAACTTCGGTGCAACGTTGGAAAGTACGGAAATAACTCCAAGTCCGCCAAGAGAAAGAATCGGAAGTACCTGATCATCATTTCCGGAGTAAAGCTCAAGCTGTCCGTCTGCAAGAGACATCATCTTGGCGATCTGGGAAAGATCTCCTGTTGCTTCCTTGATTCCGACAATGTTCTTTACATTCTTTGCAAGGTAAGCTGCTGTAGCCGGCTGGATATTGCAGCCTGTACGGCTCGGTACGTTGTACATGATGAGCGGAGTTTCCGGAACTGCATTGGCAATTGCTGTGTAGTGAGCGATAAGACCCTTCTGTGTAGCCTTGTTATAGTAAGGTGTTACAATAAGAAGAGCGTCTGCGCCATAGGAAGCTGCTTCCTTGGACATCATGATCGCTGTCTCTGTACAATTGGAACCTGTTCCTGCGATAACAGGCACACGTTTGTTAACTTTATCAATTGTGAACTTAATTGTCTGAAGATGCTCTCCGTGTGTCAGAGTAGAAGATTCTCCTGTTGTTCCACAGATAACGATGGCGTCTGTGCTGTTCGCGATCTGATCCTCAAGGATCTCCTCAAGTTTCTCAAAATTCACTTTACCGTCTTCATGCATAGGTGTTACGATTGCAACGCCTGTTCCTTTAAAAATTGCCATTTGTCTTCCTCCTTCTTTCTTCTGTGAAATATTGCTTATTCCCGTTCCTGGTCAGTCAGCTCTGTTGTTATCGTGGTAATACTATCCACATAGGGCTTCAAAGCATCCGGAAGCCAGCGTCCGGTCATAATTATATGCATACTTTCATCCTTCTGCTTAAGCATATCGATGATCGTCTCAACTGGAGCGATTCCTTTATCCATAAGCCCGAGGATCTCATCCAGCAGCAGAAAATCACACTCTCTGGTAGCAATTACCTTCCGTGCGAAATTAAGGCCATTGAGAATATTGGTTCTCTCTTCTGCCTTTTCCTGCTCACTCAGGTCATTATAGCAGGTGTCCATTTTTTCGAAACGGAAAATCTTGAAATCAAAATTATCCAGTTCCTCAAGGAAATCCAGTTCTCTGCGTTCCCTGCCCTTGAGAAACTGTATGATGATCACACTTTTTCCCTGTGTAGCAAAGCGCAGCCCCCGGCCTACAGCCAGAGTTGTCTTTCCTTTCCCGTTCCCGCAATAAACCTCTGTTATTTCTCTTTCCATGATTTTTCCTCTTACTGTTAGTGAAACCGGTAATTCCCCATTTTTCTGATTTTTTTAATATTACCGCAGATTGGCTGGAAATGCAAGTGTTACCTTAATGTTCTCACCACTATTCCAAAATATATCCAATGTTACTCAACATATTCCAATTTACTCACCGAAACTTCATAGGCAATCCTTTTTTCTGTTTCGTTTTCACTAATCCGTTTCATGTACTCCCTGCTCTGGATCCTGCCCCAGATCAGTACATGCCCGCCTACTTCAAAAGCAGAAGCATATCTGGCATTTCTTCCCCAGCATATACATGGTATGTAATCGGATTTTCCGTAAGGTCGATTAACTGCCATCAGAAGATCTGCGATCTCTCTTCCCAACGGTGTTTTTCTGTATACAGGCGGTTTACAGATATATCCGTCCAGAAAGATCTGATTGACCGGCACAGTTTCTTCGTCCTCCCCCACAAACTTCACTTCCCGGGCAAAGACTGAAAGCACAAGCCGGTTTCTCTTTTCTTCATGACGGTTATAGGATCGGAACTGTCCGTGGATCTCGATATATTCTCCCACATAATCCTGTGTGATATCGATCAGCCGCTCAGACACCATCACCGGGATCCTGTCCTCCGAATCGCTGAGACGTTTTACCAGGATATCCATCATGTAAAATCCTTCTCCAAAGACCTGATGGCTGAAAGTAAACCCCGTAGCGATCCGTCCCATAACGGATACCTGATTGTTTTCAATAATTTTATCTGCCATAATAAGTAGCTCTCCTTCCTCTTCGTGTATTTCGTCTATATCAATCTATGTGTATTTACGGTATAATATGCCTGAAAAATGAAAAACCAAAAATATTTTTTTATGTCTTGTAATCTCACAAAAATGTGATAGACTATAAATTTGGACATCATTTTTAACAAAAAAGATTACTTATATATGGAAAGAAAGGATTTGGATTATATGAAGACCAAGCGTGAAGATGTTCGTAACGTGGCCATTATCGCCCATGTCGATCACGGTAAAACAACACTTGTTGACGAGCTTTTGAAACAGAGCGGTGTTTTCCGTGAGAACCAGGAAGTCCAGGAACGTGTCATGGACTCCAACGATATTGAGCGTGAGCGCGGCATTACGATTCTCTCCAAAAACACCGCAGTTCATTATAAGGATGTAAAAATCAATATCATCGATACTCCAGGTCATGCGGACTTCGGCGGCGAGGTAGAGCGTGTGCTGAAGATGGTAGACGGTGTTATTCTTCTTGTGGACGCCTTCGAGGGTGCCATGCCTCAGACTAAATTTGTACTTCGTAAAGCTCTCGAACTGAACCTGCATGTTATTGTCTGCATCAATAAGATCGACCGTCCGGAAGCACGTCCGGAGGAGGTTGTCGACGAGGTTCTGGAGCTTCTCATGGATCTGGACGCATCTGACGAACAGCTGGACTGCCCGTTCCTGTATGCCTCCGCAAAAGCCGGCTATGCAGTTCGTAACCTTGAGGACAAACCTGAGAATATGGCTCCGCTTTTTGAGACCATCCTTGATGCGATTCCTGCTCCGGAGGGAGATCCGGACGGAGATACGCAGGTTCTTATCAGCACCATCGACTACAATGAGTATGTAGGCCGTATCGGTGTCGGTAAGGTTGAGCGCGGAACCATTTCCGTGAACCAGGAGCTGATGCTTCTGAACCATCATGACCCTGACAAACACGAGCGCGTAAAGATCAGCAAACTCTACGAATTTGACGGGCTGAACAAAGTTGAAGTTAAAAGCGCTACCATCGGAGCTATTGTTGCAATCTCCGGTATCGCGGATATCCACATTGGAGATACCCTCTGTGCAGGAGACAACCCGGAGTCCATTACGTTCCAGAAGATTTCCGAGCCAACAATCTCCATGAACTTCCTTGTAAACGACAGTCCTCTTGCAGGACAGGAAGGTAAATACATCACTTCCCGTCACCTTCGTGACCGTCTCTACCGTGAGCTGAACACAGACGTCAGCCTTCGTGTAGAAGACACCGATACAACCGAGTGCTTCAAGGTTTCCGGCCGTGGTGAGCTTCACCTCTCCGTTCTTATTGAGAACATGCGCCGTGAGGGATACGAGTTTGCAGTCAGCAAACCGGAGGTTCTCTATCACACAGACGAGCGTGGACGTAAACTGGAGCCGATCGAAATCGCATACGTTGACGTTCCGGAAGAATTTTCCGGTACTATCATCCAGAAACTCAGCGAGCGTAAAGGTGAGCTTCAGGGTATGAGCACAGCAAGCGACGGAACTGTACGTCTCGAGTTCTCCATCCCCTCCCGTGGACTGATCGGATTCCGTAACGAATTCCTTACCTCCACCAAGGGTACCGGTATCCTGAATACCATGTTTGACGGATATGCACCATACAAGGGAGACTTCCCGTACCGTAAACAGGGTTCCCTCATCGCATTCGAGGCAGGCGAAACTGTTACCTACGGTCTTTTCTCTGCTCAGGAGCGTGGTACTCTCTTTGTCGGACCTGGCGAGAAGGTTTACAGCGGTATGGTCATCGGACAGAACGGAAAGGCCGAGGATATCGAACTGAATGTCTGCAAGACCAAGCACCTTACCAATACTCGTTCCTCTTCCGCTGACGATGCACTGAAGCTTGTTCCGCCAAAGATCTTAAGTCTTGAGCAGGCCATTGAATTCATCGACCAGGATGAGCTTCTTGAGGTAACACCGACAAGCCTTCGTATCCGTAAACGTATTCTGGACTCCAGAGACAGAAAACGTGCCGCATTCCGCAAGAGCTGATCGAACCTGGCTATCATTTACTGTTGAGCAGAAACCTTTTACAGTAATTCGGCGCAAAGCCGCATAGTGAATGCGGATGCTTTTATCCGCCTGACCTATATTTATATAAACTGCCATATGGGAAGCATTTCCTGTATGGCAGTTTTTTTTCTGCATTTCTGAAAAAAATCACGATAATTTCCGCCTAATTATTCTGAAATTTTAAATAATTTCAAGTTTTTTGATTTCTTATGTTATCACGCTTTACTTTGCTACAATATTTTTGTGAATTTTTTATCAAAATTACTCCGTATTTTTGTGAATTATTCATCGAATTCTCTATTGACGTCTGAAATCAGTTAAATTATAATGTGCGCATGATCATTTGACAAAAGTTTAACGTTAATGTTTTAACCACATGTTGCGTTTTATCTTTTGCCCGCCCTTCATATGTGTGCATGTTTTTTGTCAGTGCTGACAATTTTTTAACATGCTCTTTGTGCACAGTGCTGAATTTCAAAAATTTTTTTAAGATTTTTCCAATAATTCAGCGTTCTGCAAAGTAAAATTTACAGTATTTTCCCCTAATTTTTTGTTCGTCATTTTGCACATAGCGACAAAATTCAGAATTTGCGTTTTTTTCAGAATTTTGATACTATATTAGTATCGAAACTGAAAATTCAATCAGATTGAATCAACAACGAAACGCAGCGCGGGGACTTACAAAAACTCTGCAGCATCTGCCGGCGAAAAAAGGATAAGCCCGCAGGACCACAGACCATTATCATATGAAAACAGGAGGATTCCACATGGCAAAGAAAGAAACTATCCCTACCATCATCGACACTCCAGAAGCCCTGACCGCGAAAATGGCTGCAATGAAAGAGGCTCAGAAGATCTTTGCTACCTACACACAGGAGCAGGTCGACAAGATCTTTAAGGCAGCTGCTACTGCTGCTGACAAGATGCGTATCCCACTTGCCAAAATGGCTGTTGAGGAAACAGGCATGGGTATCATGGAAGACAAGGTTATCAAGAACCATTACGCAGCAGAGTATGTTTACAATGCATATAAGAACACTCAGACATGTGGTGTTGTAGAAGAAGACAAGGCATACGGACTCAAGAAGATCCTGGAACCTGTAGGACTGATCGCTGCAGTTATCCCTACAACCAACCCGACCTCCACAGCAATCTATAAATCTCTTATTTCCCTGAAAACCCGTAATGCGATCATCATCAGCCCGCATCCGCGTGCTAAGAAATCCACTATTGAAGCTGCAAAAGTTGTTCTGGAAGCAGCTGTTGCCGCAGGTGCGCCGGAAGGAATCATCGGATGGATCGATATCCCAAGCCTTGACCTTACCAACATGGTAATGCAGAACGCAGATATCATCCTTGCCACCGGTGGTCCCGGAATGGTCAAAGCAGCTTACTCCTCCGGTAAACCGGCTGTTGGTGTAGGACCCGGAAATACACCTGCCATTATTGATGACAGCGCAGATATCCGTCTTGCAGTTAACTCCATCATCCACTCCAAGACCTTTGACAATGGTATGATCTGTGCTTCCGAGCAGTCCGTAACTGTTCTGGAGAGCATTTATAAAGAAGTGAAGGAAGAGTTCCTTTACAGAGGATGCTACTTCCTTAAAAAAGACGAGATCGAGAAAGTCAGAAAGACCATCCTTATCAACGGTGCACTGAATGCCAAGATCGTAGGACAGAAGGCTGCTACTATCGCTGAAATGGCAGGCGTTACTGTACCGGCTGAGACCAAGATCCTGATCGGTGAGGTTGAGTCCGTTGATATCAGCGAAGAATTCGCACACGAGAAGCTTTCCCCTGTACTTGCCATGTACAAGGCCAAAAATTTTGACGATGCTGTTGCAAAGGCTGCGCAGCTCGTTGCAGATGGCGGCTATGGTCATACCTCTTCCCTCTACATCAACGTAAATGAAACAGAGAAGATGGATAAATTCGAAGCAACTATGAAAACCTGCCGTATCCTTATCAATACACCTTCTTCCCAGGGTGGTATCGGTGACCTTTATAACTTCAAGCTTGCTCCATCCCTTACTCTTGGCTGCGGTTCCTGGGGCGGTAACTCCGTATCCGAGAACGTTGGTGTCAAACACCTTCTCAATACCAAGACTGTTGCTGAAAGGAGAGAGAATATGCTCTGGATGAGAACACCGGAAAAGGTTTACTTTAAGAAGGGCTGTATGCCGGTTGCTCTTGATGAGCTCGGTACTGTTATGGGCAAGAAACGCTGCTTCATCGTAACAGACTCCTTCCTCTACAAGAATGGCTACACCAAACCGATCGAAGATAAACTGGATCAGATGGGCATCGTTCATACATGCTTCTCTGATGTAGCTCCTGACCCGTCTCTCGCTTCCGCCAAAGCCGGTGCCAAGGCTATGACAGCCTTTGAGCCAGACTGCATCATCGCTCTTGGCGGCGGTTCCGCAATGGATGCCGGCAAGGTTATGTGGATGCTTTATGAGAATCCGGACGCTGACTTCTCCGATATGTCCATGGACTTCCTGGATATCCGTAAGAGAGTTTATACCTTCCCGAAGATGGGTAAAAAAGCTTACTTCGTAGCGATCCCGACCTCTTCCGGTACAGGCTCCGAGGTTACTCCTTTCGCCATCATCACAGATCAGGATACCGGCGTTAAATGGCCACTGGCTGATTACGAGCTTCTCCCGGATATGGCGATCGTAGATACCAATAACATGATGAGCGCACCGAAGGGACTTACCCGTGCTTCCGGTATCGATGTTATGACACATGCCATTGAGGCTTATGTTTCCATGATGGCTTCCGATTACACCGATGGTCTTGCACTGAAAGCGATCAAGCTTGTATTTGAGTATCTGCCGCGTGCATATAAAGATGGCAATGACGTAGAGGCCAGAGATCACATGGCTAACGCTTCCTGCATGGCAGGTCTTGCATTCGCCAATGCATTCCTCGGCGTTAACCACTCTCTCGCTCACAAGCTCGGTGCTTTCCACCACCTGCCACACGGTATCGCAAACGCAGTTGTTCTTCTGGATGTTATGCGTTACAACAGTGCTGAGGTTCCGACTAAGATGGGTACTTTCCCACAGTATCAGTATCCGAAGACACTTGCACGCTACGCTGAGATCGGACGTTCTGTAGGTCTTACAGGCAAGAACGATGCAGAAGTATTCGAAAAACTTCTTGCTAAACTGGATGAGCTTATGAGAACTATCGAGATCCTGCCGACGATCCGTGATTACGGCGTAGATGAGAAACATTTCCTGGAAACTCTGGATGAGATGTCCGAGCAGGCCTTCAATGACCAGTGCACCGGCGCTAACCCGAGATATCCACTTGTATCCGAGCTGAAAGATATCTATCTGAAGGCATACTA
>ENA-OOXP01001606-OOXP01001606.1-human-gut-metagenome-genome-assembly--contig:-NODE-1606-length-14239-cov-5.415891_pt1 | contig 14239 bp, 14 predicted proteins | sample MGYA00241591_ERZ501351 | MGnify/ENA primary metagenome ERZ501351 (study PRJEB25962, sample SAMEA1968361) | human gut metagenome | biome: human gut; feature: human-associated habitat; material: faeces...
CCGCCTGCAAAGCAGACGGTTATACTTAGAATTATAAATCGGCACCTATTCTTCTGAATCTTTCATAACGGGCATTTGTAAGTTCTTCGTCGGTAAGTGCAAGATTTTTTTCAAAAGTTCTCTGAATCAAGAGTTTTAGACTCTCAAACATAGCGGCATCCTCTACCCTCGGCTCTCTGATAATACGCTCAATTACATGCAAGTCAAATAAATCCTGCGCAGTAAGTTTGAGTGCCTCTGCGGCCTGCGGAGCTTTGGAACTGTCTTTCCAAAGGATAGACGCACAACCCTCCGGAGAAATTGCGGAATAAACAGAATTTTCCATCATCCATACTTCATCTGCAACAGCAAGTGCAAGCGCACCGCCGCTGCCGCCCTCACCTACAACAATTGTAAGCACGGGTGTTTTTAAAGTCATCATCTCCATAAGGTTTTCGGCAATAGCCTGTCCCTGACCTCTTTCTTCCGCTCCGATTCCCGGGTAAGCACCGCTGGTATCTACAAAGCAAAGAACAGGACGGTGGAACTTTTCAGCCTGTTTCATAAGTCTTAGAGCTTTTCTGTAGCCCTCAGGATGAGCCTGTCCGAAATTGCGCTCCATACGCTCTTTTGTATTTCTGCCCTTTTCAATTCCGATTACGGTTACAGGCATATCGTGCAACATAGCAAGGCCTGCCACAACTGCCTTATCGTCGGAATATCTCCTGTCGCCGTGCAGTTCAAAAAAGCTGTCGCCGAACATATGATTTATGTAATCAACAGTTGTAATTTTATTGGCATCTCTCGCCGCCATAACTTTATCATAAGCAGACATTATTCCGACACCTCCCCGTATCCGTGCATCTTAAGCAATTTTACAAGTGTAGCTTTCAGGTTGTTTCTGCTTACAACAGCGTCAACAAAGCCCTTCTGCATTACAAACTCCGATGTCTGGAAATCCTTTGGGAGTTTCTGACGGAGAGTCTGCTCAATTACTCTCGGGCCTGCAAAAGCTACAAGAGTATCGGGCTCGGCAAGGATAATATCGCCCTCCATAGCAAAAGACGCAGTAACACCGCCTGTTGTAGGGTCGGTAAGAACTGTTATGTATAAAAGTCCGCTGTCGCTGTGGCGCTTAACCGCACCGGAAGTTTTCGCCATCTGCATAAGGGAAAGAATACCCTCCTGCATACGAGCGCCGCCCGATACAGTGCAAACTATAACCGGAAGTGCGTTTTCGGTAGCATATTCAAAAGCACGGGTGATTTTTTCACCTGTTACCGTACCCATACTGCCCATCATAAAATCGGAATCCATTGCGCAAAGCACTGCGTCAATACCGCCGATTTTACATTCACCGCACATTACGGATTCTTTTGAACCTGTGGCTCTTGCTTTTTCAAGCTTTTGGTCATAGCCTGGAAAATCGAGAATGTTTTTGCTTGCCATATTGGCGTCATGCTCGCAAAAACTGCCGTCATCGGCAAGAAGTGCCACACGCTGTTTTGCATTCATTCTGAAATGATGACCGCACTTTGTGCAGACACGGAAGTTTTCTTCCATATCTGTTGTAAGGAGCATAGTGCCGCACTTAGGGCATTTTGTCCACATTTCCTCGGGAACAAACGGTACATTGGTCTGCTCCTCGGGTCTGCTTTCAAGCTCATTTTTCGGTTTTACAAAAGCAAATAAATCCATAGCCTATTACTTCTTTCCGTCCTTATGCTTTTTTTCAAAATCAAGCATAAAGTCAGTAGTATATTCTCCGCTGACAAACTGCTCGTCCGACAAAATCTCGGCAAGCAAGTCACGGTTGATGTCAATTCCGTCAATGGTAAGCTCCGAAAGAGCCATTTTCATCTTTCTTATCGCAAGCTCACGGCTTCTTGCCTGAACAATGAGCTTGCCTATCATAGAATCATAGTAAGGCGGAATAAAATAATCCTGAAATACAGCTGTATCAAAACGGACAAAAGAACCGCCCGGTATATGCAAACGCTTAATTCTTCCGCAGCTCGGTCTGAAACCGTGCTCCGGGTCTTCTGCATTAATACGGCACTCAATAACATTTCCGTGTGTAAAAATGCTGTCCTGGGTTCTTGTAAGTTTTCCGCCTGCCGCAATTCTTATCTGCCACTGTACAATATCAAGACCTGTTACCATCTCGGTAACACCGTGTTCAACCTGAAGACGGGTATTCATCTCCATAAAGTAGAAATTATTATTCATATCAAGCAAAAACTCAACAGTACCTGCATTGACATAATTTACAGCCTTTGCAGCCTTTACAGCCGCTTTCATCATTTCCTTACGGGTTCTGTCATCAAGCGCAGGACTTGGGCTTTCCTCAATCATCTTCTGATTTTTACGCTGGACCGAACATTCTCTTTCACCCAGACAGATAGTATTACCGTATTTGTCGCTCAAAAGCTGCATCTCTATATGCTTTACGGGGTGAATGAACTTTTCCATATAACATGCGCCGTCACCAAAAGCAGACTGTGCCTCCGAAGACGCCGCCGCAAAAGCCTCGTCAAACTGTTCAATGCAGTCTACTCTGCGGATACCCTTTCCGCCGCCGCCCGAACGAGCCTTTATAAGCAGCGGAAAACCAATTTTTTCGGCTTCTTCCCTTGCTTTTACGGGGTCTTCTATAATATCGCAGCCGGGTGTTACGGGAACACCTGCCGCACGCATTGTTTTTCTTGCATTGTCCTTATCGCCGAGTAATTTTATCATCTCTGATGTAGGGCCGATAAAGTTTATGTTACATTGCTCACAAAGAGAAACGAATTTTGCATTCTCCGAGAGCAAACCATAGCCGGGGTGAATGGCTTGTGCGCCGCTTTCAATGGCAACGGTAAGTATAGCAGGCATATTAAGATAGCTGTCGGCAACTCTGCTGCCGCCAACACAATAGCTTTCGTCAGCGAGCTGAACATGCATTGCGTTTTTGTCCGCCTCAGAATATATTGCAACTGTACTGATACCCATTTCTCGGCAAGCACGAATAATTCTTACTGCAATTTCTCCTCGGTTGGCTATAAGTATTTTTGAAAACATTTTATCACTTCCAAAAGAAAATTTGCAATAAGTTACTTATTATTTGGAATAAGAGCAAAAGAAAGCTCGGCACTTACGCAAAGTTTGCCGTCAACATAGCCTTTTGCATCAATAAAATAGAACACGCCCTTGCTCTTTGTAAGAGTACATACACTTTCGAGTGTATCGCCGGGTTTTACCTGATTTTTAAACTTTACATTGTTCATTTTTGTAAAGAAAGGTGTGCATCCCTCAACCTTGCCCGCAAGCAGGCAGCAAGCCGACTGTCCCATCATTTCACAGAGAATAACACCCGGAACAACAGGATTGCCCGGAAAATGTCCCTGTAAAAAGAACTCGTCGCCCTTGATTGTGTATCTTCCCTTTGAGGTAACATCGTCGATTTTTTCTGCCTCTTCAACAAGCAGCATATTGTCACGATGCGGTAATATCTTTTTGATTTCTTCCTGATTCATTGTAACTCCTTATTTAACTCTGAACAGAGGCTGACCGTACTCAACAAGGTCGCCGTCCTTAACAAGAACTTCTGTAACCTCGCCGTCAAGCTCTGACTGGATTTCATTCATACACTTCATAGCTTCAACTATGCAGATTGTGTCACCCTTTGAAATTTTCTGTCCCACAGAAACATAAGGATTGCTGTCAGGTGACGGAGCGGCATAAAATACGCCGACAATAGGAGAATTGATTGTTTTGCCCTCGGCAACAGGAGCCGACGGAGCGGCAGGAGCAGCCACAGGAGCAGACTCGTTAACCGATGCAGGAGCATTTGCCTGCATTACAACGGCAGGAGCGGCAGAAATTGCCTTTTCAAGACGGATAGCCGAACCGTCACCGTTTTTTATTTCAAGTACCGAAAGCGATGAGCCTTCAAGCATTTCGATAAATTCTTTAACATCGTTTTTAGAATACATAAATACAGCCCTCCGAATCAGATTTTCTTAAATACTACGCAAGCGTCATGACCGCCAAAACCGAGGTTTGTAGATGCGGCAACTGTTACATCACGCTTAACTGCCTTGTTCGGTGTGTAGTTAAGGTCAAGTTCTTCGTCCTGCTCATTTAAGTGAATTGTTGGCGGAATCATACCGTCACGGAGAGTAAGAACAGAAACAATAGCTTCGATTGCGCCTGTTGCGCCGAGCATATGACCTGTCATTGACTTTGTTGAGCTGATATTTGCATCGTAAGCCTTTTCGCCGAGAGCCGACTTGAACGCCATTGTTTCGGTAAGGTCGTTTAAGTGGGTTGAAGTACCGTGAGCATTGATATAAAGCTGATCGTCATCTGTTGTACCAGCCTCTGCCATAGCAATTTTGATTGCTCTTGCAAGTCCTGCACCCTCAGGGTCGGGAGCTGTAACATGGTGAGCGTCACAAGTATTGCCGTAACCTGCAAATTCAGCATAAATCTTAGCGCCTCTTGCCTTTGCGTGCTCATATTCTTCAAGTACGAGCATACCTGCGCCCTCGCCCATTACGAAACCGTCACGGTTTTTATCAAACGGGCGTGATGCTGTTTCGGGATCTTCGTTTGTGGAAAGAGCCTTCATATTCTGGAAGCCTGCGATTGTAAGAGGAGCGATAACCGCCTCTGTGCCGCCTGCAATGATTGCGTCTGCATAACCGTCCTTAATTGCGTGGAAAGCCTCACCGATTGAGTGTGTACCTGTTGCACAAGCGCTCATAACCGAAAGTGAAACACCCTTTGCTTTAAAGCGGATAGCTACATTACCTGTGGCAATGTTACCGATCATCATCGGAATAAAGAAAGGAGATACCTTTCTCGGGCCGCCCTCGTTGAGTGCAGTTACATTGTTTACAAATGAGTGAAGTCCGCCGATACCTGCGCCGATGTACACACCGAAACGCTCCTCGTTAATATTACCGAGGATTCCGCTGTCGTCTACAGCCTGCTGTGCTGCCGCAATAGCGTACTGACAGTAAATATCGAGCTTTCTTAACTCTCTTTTTTCAATATATTTTTCCGGCTCAAAGTTCTTTACAGTACCTGCAAGGTGAACCTTGAGGTCAGAAGTATCAAATGATGTGATTTTTTCAACACCGTTTACACCTGCGAGCATATTTGCCCACATTGTATCTATATCGTTACCTACAGGGGTGATTGCACCCATACCTGTTACTACTACTCTTCTCATTAAAGCACCTCCGATTACATTGCAAGTCCGCCGTCAACCTTGATAACCTCGCCTGTTACATAGGCGGCGTCATCAGAGCAGAGGAACGCAACTACATTTGCAACATCTTCAGGTGTACCGATACGCTTTGCAGGAATCTGTGCTTTCATAGCGTCTTTTACCTTGTCTGAAAGTGCGTTTGTCATATCTGTGCCGATGTAACCCGGAGCAACGGCATTAACAGTAACGCCTCTGCCCGCAAGCTCTTTGGCAACAGACTTTGTCATACCGATAATGCCTGCCTTAGATGCCGAATAGTTAGCCTGACCCGCATTACCCATAATACCTACAACAGAAGATGTGCTTACAATTCTGCCGTAGCGTTTTTTCATAAAGTGCTTGTAGGTATGCTTAATCATATTGAATGTACCCTTGAGGTTTACGCCGATTACTGCGTCAAAGTCTTTTTCGTCCATATTGAGAACGAGCTTGTCACGGGTGATACCTGCGTTATTTACAAGAATATCAATTCCGCCGAAGTTCTCGATTACCTTGTCAACAACCTCTTTTGATGCGTTAAAATCGGAAACATCGCAGAAATACTGCTCAACCTTTGTGTTGTACTCTGCAAGAGCCTCTTTTGCGGCAATGCCCTCGCTCTCATCGCCAACATAAAGAATAGCAATGTTTGCGCCCTGACTTGCAAGTTTTTTAGCTATTGCAAGACCGATACCTCTTGAACCGCCTGTAATAACGGCTGTCTTGTTTTCAAATTTCATAATATCCTCCAAAATCAAAGGTCAAGTGCTTCAAAATCAGCGGGTGTTTCCACCTTGAAAGCCTTAACGCTGTTGTCAATTCTCTTGATAAGTCCTGTTAAAGTCTTGCCGACACCGATTTCAATAAATGTGTCAACACCGTCTTTAATCATATTTTCTACAATTGTCTGCCATCTTACGGGATTTTCTACCTGTGCTCTTACAAGTTCCTTGTAGTCACCCTCGTACGGCTTTGCTGTATAGTCTGAATAAATTGTTACTTTAGGCTGTGCAAACTCAATGTCCTGCATATACTCCGCAAGGCCCTTTGCCGCATCTGCCATAAACGGTGAATGGAAAGCACCGCTTACCGCAAGCAATTTTGCTCTGCCGCCGGCAGCCTTTACAGCCTCGCAGAAAGGCTCTGCATTTTCGTTTGTTGTAGCAACAACTGTCTGTGCAGGCGAGTTATAGTTTACAGGATATGTCTTGTCAAAGCCCTTGCAAACTTCTTCAACTTTTTCGGGAGTAATTTTCATTACGGCAGCCATCGCACCCGGATTTTCGGTCGCCGCCTTATCCATAAGCTCGCCTCTCTTGCAAACAAGTTTAAAAGCTTCTTCGTCCGAAAGAATACCCGAAAAGGCAAGAGCCGCAATTTCGCCGAGTGAAAAGCCTGCAACGCAGTCAGCCTTAACACCCTTTTCTTCAAGGAATCTCGCAGCAGCAAGGTCTGCCGTAAATACACAAGGCTGTGTGTTTACTGTTTTGCAGAGTTCTTCTGTTGTACCCTCAAAGCACTGTGCAGATGTACCTTTGCGGATACCGTCTGCCATATCATATACGCTCTTTGCGGCAGGAGAATTATTGTAAAGTTCCTTGCCCATTCCGCTGTACTGTGCGCCCTGGCCTGAAAAAACAAATGCTATTTTACCCATTTTGTAGCTCCATTCAATACTTCTTCAGCCTGAGCAAACATTTCTGTAATGATTTCTCTTGCAGGCTGTTCTTTTTTTACCATTGCGGCAACCTGACCTGCAAGAACCGTACCGTGCGAAACATCGCCCTCTCTTACAGCAAGTCTTAATCTGCCGACACCCATCTTTTCAAGTTCTTCGTCACTTACTTCCGATGAGTTGTATTCTGCCTTTGTATATTCACGGGTAAAGGAATTACGGATAGCACGAACAGGATGACCGAGTCTTTTACCTGTTACAACTGTATCAATATCCTTTGCCTTTATGATTTTGTCCTTGTACTCCTGTGCGATTGTACATTCTGTGGCAACCAAAAATCTTGTGCCTACTTGTACACCTACAGCGCCGAGCATAAATGCCGCAGCAATCTGTCTGCCGTCTGCAATACCGCCTGCTGCAATTACAGGAATGTTTACAGCGTCAACTACCTGCGGAACAAGAGCCATTGTGGTAAGGTCGCCTACATGGCCGCCTGACTCACCGCCCTCTGCAATAACTGCGAATGCACCTAACTTTTCCATCTTTCTTGCAAGAGCAACGCTCGGAACTACAGGGATAACTTTAATACCTGCATCAAGCCACCTCTGCATATACTTACCGGGGTTACCTGCGCCTGTTGTAATAACCTTTATGCCCTCTTCGATAACAACCTGAACCGCCTCTTCGACAAACGGACTCATAAGCATAATATTTACACCGAAAGGCTTGTCTGTAAGTTCTTTACACTTTTTAATTTCGGCACGGAGCTGTTCTCCGTTTGAATTCATTGCGGCAATAAGGCCGAGACCGCCTGCGTTTGAAACACCGGCTGCAAGAGAAGCGTCTGCTACCCAAGCCATACCGCCCTGAAAAATAGGAAATTCAAGACCGAGTGATTTATCAATAACGGTAGAAATCATATGTACATTCTCCTTTTTTGTGTTTCTGCGTCTGCTTTGTGTTTTTGAGCATAACGCAAAACAACATTTGTTCATAATTGCAGTTTTACACTATTGTTTAAATACTACCGCAAATTACATAAATTGTCAATACACATAATGCAAAATAGTGTAGTTTACATCAACAAGCAATTTTAATCTTTTCTATTTTTATTGGCAATCCACATAGTTTATTAATAACTTTTAAAAATCTTTAACTGCAATAGTCCTCCACTGCTCTTCTAAGCGCTTCCTTCCCTGTAATTTCAACACCTTTTTCAAGTTGCATTACATCGCTTTTCGGCAAATTTGAGGACATAGTTCCCGTTTTCAGGTAAATATTACCGCTTTCTTTATAATAAACATTCAGATAGCCGTCCTCTATTTTCAGGATAAAAACATCTTCCTCACACTTATTCTCGGTATTGCTCTGCTGTACGGTTTGAGCCGACGCATCTGTACCTGCGGTAAATAAATTTCCCGTTACCGCACAAGCTATTAATATGATTCCTGTTGCACAAATAAGCTTTTTCACATCAAAAACTCCCTGTAATTTGCTAAATTCAATACTTTCTCGGCAATAAATTCAGCTTTATTTTTAACTGTTTTAACTATATATTTCCGCTTATTTGTATTATTATACATATATTACATTATATTATATAAAATTTTTCTTTGTAAAAGGCTTATTTTTTAAGAAAAATTTGGCTTTATATATTTATTTTTTTATTCTCAAGTGGTATAATAATCATTAACTGATATTTTTTGTTTTTGGATAAAATTTAAGAGATTAACTTTGTTTTTGTCAAAGAAGGAGAAATTATGCGTAACAAGCGTGAAACAGACATCAGTCAATATAAAGATATTCAGCCGGAGATTAACCCTGCCGTTCGCAAGGTAAATCCGATAAAAAGATTTTTCAAGGCACTCGGTAAATTTATTTTTACAATTTTCTCGGTATGCGTTGTTGCGGGTCTTATCGCAGTTATTTCGCTCGGAATTTACATTGCGAGCCTTGCGTCCGAACCGACAGGCATTGACCTCAGAGCAAAATCGCTTAACCAGACAAGTTTTATTATGGTACAAAATTCAGACGGCAAGTTTGAACAGTATCAAACTCTTTACAGCACAGAAAACAGAATTTGGGTTGACAACCAAAAGATTCCGCAGGCTATGAAAGACGCCGTTGTTTCCATTGAGGACAAGCGTTTCTTCGACCACCACGGAGTTGACTGGACAAGAACCCTCTCTGCCGTAGTAAGTCTTGCCTCGGGCACAGATTCTTACGGCGGTTCTACAATTACCCAACAGCTTATCAAGAATATAACAGACGACAACGAAGTTTCTCTCACAAGAAAAATGCGTGAAATCTGCAAAGCGCTCAAGCTTGAGAACGAATATACAAAGGACGAAATTCTTGAGGCTTACCTCAATGTTGTAAACTTCGGCAACAACTGTCAGGGCGTTGAGTCAGCAGCACAGCTTTATTTTGACAAGAGCATTGAAAACTGCTCTATCGCAGAATGTGCGGCTATCGCAGGCATTACTCAAAACCCGTCAAAATGGAATCCTCTTTCTTATCCGGAAAACAATAAAATCAGACGAGAAATCATCATAAACGAAATGTATGACCAGGGCAAAATCACCGAGGACGAATATGATGCCGCTATGAAAGAGTCTGCAAATATGACTTTTGTAGGCTACACAAGCGATCGTGACGATGAAGACGACAACGACGACGGTTACATTCAGAACTGGTACATCGACGAGCTTTTCTATGACGCTCAAAAGGACCTTGCACAATACTACAACATCAGTGAGGACGCTGCGTCCGATAAGCTTTACACAGAGGGTCTTAAAATCTACTGCGCTATGGATATAAGAGCACAGGAAATGATGGAAAATGCAGCTCAAAACATTGACAAAAGCAACGACCCCGAATTACAGATAGCTATGACGCTTATGGGGTTTGACGGCAGAGTAATCGCTACCGTAGGCAGCTCAAACAAAAAGACAGAGGCTTTAAGCTGGGACAGAGCGACAATGTCATCTCTCCAGCCGGGTTCTTCTATCAAGCCTGTTGTAGTTTATCCTTATGCAATCGACAACAAGATGCTTTACTTCTCATCTCAAATTGAGGACGCACCTCTTGAAAAGTACGAAACCAACGAATACGGCGAACTTGTATCGGGTCCTAAGAACTGGTACGCAGGTTACAAGGGCACAATGCTTTTACCTGATGCTATCGAAATTTCTTCAAACGGTACAGCCGCACAGGCTATGAAAATGATTGGCGGTCCAAGCGTGGCTTACGAACAGGTAGTTACAAAAATGGGCTTTTCACACCTTAGCGAAGAGGACGCTTACAACTCGGGCGGTCTTTCAATCGGCGGTCTTACAGGCGGTGTTACAGTCCGTGAAATGGCATCAGCTTACAGCTATATGGGCAACGGTGGTCTTTACTACAACCCATATACCTACTACTACATCACAGACTCCGAAGACAATATTATTATCGACAACAGAAACGCTGTTCCAAAGCAGGCTTACTCTCCGACAACAGCCGCTATTATGAACAGACTTCTCCACTACAATGTAACCAATTCAGTCAATACAAACGCAGGTTCGGCAAGAATCAGCGGTTGGGATATTATCGGTAAGACAGGTACAACCGATGCCGACAAGGACTCATGGTTCTGCGGTATGTCACCTTACGCAACTCTTGCAATTTGGACAGGTTTTGACAACCCACACACAATTTCAAATACAACAGTGGCGACCAGCACATTCAACAAGGTTATGAGCTCGTACTTAAGCGGTATGGAACACAAGGACTTCAAATTCCCGTCTAACCTTATTGAAGCACAGTACAGTCCTTATTCGGGTCTTATTGTGTCAACCGAAAATGTTTCGGGCAAATATGTAGGTTATTACACAGAGGACAATATGCCTTCAAACGGCGGTTGGGACGGTTACTACGACTCAAGCGATTCCGATAATTACGATGATTATAATTACGATTCATCATCTAATTATTCAGACAGCTCTTATTCCGGTGACGAAAGTCACTCAGGCGGTGGCGACGGAGATACTTCTTCTGCCGAAAGCCAAGGCGGTGAAGAGCCTAAGCCTGAAGAAAGCGGCGGAGATACCTCATCTGCCGAAAGCCAGGGCGGCGAAGAACCTAAGCCTGAAGAAAGCGGCGGAGATGTATCTGCTCCGGGAGCTTAAGTCAGTTTATCTTGAAGAACTGTCTGCTTACAGGCAGTTCTTCATTAAATACATAAGGGAGTTATAAATTCCAAACTGAAAGGAAAGGATTTAGAATATGATTTCAGTAGCAATAATGGGCCACGGCGTTGTAGGCTCAGGCGTAGCCGAAATTCTTACAACACACAAACAGAAGCTTTTTGCAAGCATCGGAGAAGAGATTTATGTAAAGCACATTCTTGACCTGCGTGAATTTCCCGACAGCCCTTTGGCCGACAGATTTACAAAGGACTTTAACGACATCTTAAACGACAGAGAAGTAAGAGTTGTTGTTGAGGTTATGGGCGGTCTTAACCCTGCATATGACTTTGTAAAGAAGTGCCTTAAGTCCGGCAAGAGCGTAGTAACATCAAACAAAGAGTTAGTTGCGGCTCACGGTGCAGAGCTTTTACAGATTGCAAAAGACGAAAATGTAAACTTCTTATTTGAGGCATCGGTTGGCGGCGGTATTCCGATTATTCGCCCAATCAGTCAGTGCCTTGTAGCAAATATTGTTGATGAAATTGCAGGTATTTTAAACGGCACAACAAACTTTATCCTCACAAAGATGATTGAGGACGGTATGCAGTTTGACGCTGCCCTCAAACTTGCACAGGATCTTGGCTTTGCCGAAAGAAACCCTGCCGCAGATATTGAAGGTCACGACGCTTGCCGTAAAATCTGTATTCTTGCTTCCCTTGCTTTCGGTAAGCATGTTTATCCGAACTTTGTACATACAGAGGGCATCACCGAGATTACTCTTGAAGATGTAAAATATGCAGAGGCTTACAACTGCGTTATTAAACTTATCGGCAGAGTTAAGCGTCTCGACGACGGCAAGATTGATATAATCGTTGCTCCTATGTTTGTACCAAACAAAAGCCAGCTTGCTAACATTGACTATGAGTTCAACGGCATTATGGTAAGAGGCGACTGCACAGGCGATGTAGTATTCTACGGCAAGGGCGCAGGTAAGCTCCCAACAGCAAGCGCAGTTGTAGCCGATGTAGTTGACTGCTGCAAACACTTAAAGACAAGAAAGTTCTTGTTCTGGGCAGACGGCAACGGCGACAATATTCTTCCTTATGAGGAGTCGGTAACAGCAATGTACATCAGAGCAAACACAACATTCGAGCTTGCTCAGGAAGTATTTGGCTGTATAGATAAAATTGAAAAGGCTGACAGCCCAGAGGGCGAGATTGCCTTTGTAACAGCGCAATTACCCTATGGTGAAATTATTGAAAAAATCGCAGCACTTGAAAGCAGAGGTGCAAAGGTTATTTCAAAAATCCGCATAGGTGATTTATAATTGAAAGAGGAGTAAAAGGACATGAGTTTGATAGTTCAGAAATTCGGCGGTAGCTCCGTAGCAAATGCTGAGCGTGTAATGAATGTGGCTAAAATCGTAACAGAAACATACGCTAAGGGCAACGATGTTGTAGTTGTTGTTTCTGCACAGGGCGACACCACAGACGATCTTATCGCAAAAGCCGAAGAAATTAATCCAAATGGTTCAAAGAGAGAAAAAGATATGCTTCTTGCAGCAGGTGAACAGATTTCTATTTCACTTCTTGCAATGGCTATCGAAAAGCTTGGTTACCCTGCTGTATCACTTCTTGGTTGGCAGGCAGGTTTTGAAACAACCAACATTCACACAAGCGCAAGAATCAAAAAGGTTGACCCAAGCCGTATCCGTCATGAACTTGACAAAAAGAGAATTGTTGTTGTTGCCGGTTTCCAGGGTCTTGCTAAAACAGACGATATTACAACTCTCGGCAGAGGCGGTTCCGATACAAGCGCCGTAGCTATTGCAGCTGCAATGCACGCTGACCTTTGTCAGATTTACACAGATGTAGAAGGCGTTTATACAGCCGACCCAAGAAAAGTTGAAAACGCAAGAAAGCTCAAAGAAATTTCTTATGACGAAATGCTTGAGCTTGCTACACTCGGCGCACAGGTACTCAACAACCGTTCAGTTGAAATGGCTAAGAAATATAACATCGAGCTTGAAGTCCTCTCAAGTATGACAAGAGCATCGGGTACAATAGTAAAGGAGAAAACAAAAATGGAAAAAATGTTAATCAGCGGCGTTGCTAAAGATACAGATGTTGCAAGAATTTCTGTAACAGGTATTCCTAACGAGCCAGGTCTTGCTTTTAAAATCTTCTCAAAACTTTCTGCTAAGGATATCAATGTTGATATTATTCTTCAGTCAATCGGTCACGACGGCAAGAAAGACATCAGCTTTACAGTTCCTAAGTCAAGAGGTGCCGAAGCTGCCGAGGCTCTCAAAGATTACATTGAGAACTTTGACGGTACAGAAATCCTCGTTGACGAGAGCGTAGCTAAGATTTCAATTGTCGGCGCAGGTATGGAAAGCCACGCAGGCGTTGCTACAAAGATGTTTGAGGCTCTTTACGATGCACAGGTAAACATCCAGATGATCAGCACAAGCGAAATCAAGGTTTCTGTTCTTATTGACGAAAACGACGCAGATAAGGCTGTTAAGGCTATCCACGCTAAGTTCTTTGATTAATTTAGAGTTTTATATGCATATCAAAAGCTCCTCGTTTTTGAGGAGCTTTTATTTTATCGTTAATTTTATAAGGCTTTTATAGAACGCTTAGCAAAATAATTATAAAAGTTTGGTCAATCTTTTTAAAGGTTGTGGGTGTTGTGGTTTATCACACAAGTTAAGTGAAATAATTAAAAATTTAGGTCAAGCCTTTTTAAAGGCTTGCGGGGTTGGGCAGCGCCCATAATATCTTCCGATATTACAATTTATCGGGCGCAAACAGCCACGCTGTTTGCGTGCTTGCACTTAAGTTTGGCAAAACAGGCGACAGCCATTATAAGCAGAAACGCTAAAAGCATAGTCAACGCATTGCGTTGACTATGAAAATGAAGTGTATTTTCTTTTATTGCTCTCGCAAAGGCTTTAGCCGTTGTGTTCAAACCGCCAAACAGCAAGCTATTTGGCTATCGTTAGTTTGCGTAAGCAGAAAATATTTGTGGGCTTTGCCAACACCCACGACCTTTAAAAAGGTCGACCAAACCTTTTAGTTATTTATTTTAACATTGCAATAAATTAAGCTAAACCATAATTACCCAATTTTTGATAAAGAAATTTTAATAAAAAGTCAAGCAAAAAATCCCGAC
>ENA-OOXP01001637-OOXP01001637.1-human-gut-metagenome-genome-assembly--contig:-NODE-1637-length-14025-cov-2.291983_pt1 | contig 14025 bp, 11 predicted proteins | sample MGYA00241591_ERZ501351 | MGnify/ENA primary metagenome ERZ501351 (study PRJEB25962, sample SAMEA1968361) | human gut metagenome | biome: human gut; feature: human-associated habitat; material: faeces...
TTCTCATATATGCTGTCGTCCGTACGTTAAGAATGTGTGTTAAACAACAATTTAATCATTCTACTCATTCCTCAGTGCTGTCACCGGGTCACTCTTTGATGCCTTCTTAGAAGGAATCAATCCACCGATAAATGTAAGAAATACACTAAGCAGTATAAGCACTATCGCTGGAATTACAGGAAGTACTGCATTGATGTTGTTCACCCCTGAAAGTGCATGAATAACAGCATTTATAGGAAGCATAAAAAGTAATGTTATACCTATACCCATAAGTCCTGAGCATAGTCCGATTATACATGTTTCTGCATTAAATACAGCCGATACATTCTTCTTGGAAGCACCTATTGCCCTTAATATTCCTATCTCCTTACGTCTTTCAAGTACACTTATATATGTGATAACACCTATCATAATAGAAGATACTATTAAAGATATAGCCACGAATGCAATCAGCACATAGCTTATAACATTTACTATGGTAGTGACAGAGGACATAAGTGTTCCTACCACATCTGTGTAGCTTATAACCTGTTCATCCTTACCCTGCTTTTTCATGCTTGTATTATAGTTATCAAGTATATTTACTATCTTATCCTTACTTTCAAAATCCTTAGGATATATGTCTATTTCACCTGGTACTGACAAATCTGCATAGCCAAGCTTTTTCATATTATTGTCATATGAGGCAACATCCGTATCAGACATAAGTGACTTCATAAGATCTGAAAGGTCACTTTCGTTCATATTCATCTTTATCGCATCTGCGAAGCTGTCTGTATCTATACCAAATGCGCTGCTAAAATCATAGTCATCTGTATCTGTTCCCATGCCCATTGAACCTAGTGCAGCTGCCATATTATTTCCCATAAGCTGCATGGCATTCATCATGGCATCTGTCATAGAGGACATCATCTGTGTCATGACTGCCTCCATAGCCTGCTGCATATTCCCCATGATACTTTCCATCATCTTGTTCATGGCATTCTGTATATTGGCAGTAAACTGTTCCTGCAGACTGTTGAGCATATTGTTTATGACTTTATCAAGAATACCATCTATGTTCTGATATCCATTCTGCTTGGCATATTCTGCGTATCCATCTACTACATCCTTTTTAAATATACTCCAGAGCTGTTCTTTTGATATATCAAATGTCACAGCATCATTCATAAGTTCTTTTGCCGAATCTGATATCTGTTTTCTTGCCTCATCTGTAAGCAGGAACTTAAATACACTTTCTGCTGTTGTATCCTCAATACCATTCTTTTTAATATATTCCAGATATCTGGCTTCAAGCTTGTTTACCTCCTTAAGCACTCTGTCCTGTGATATATTTACATGCATTGAATCAGTAATAAGCTGTCTGATATCCTTACTTAACTGGGCTGATACTTCATCAGATGACATATATTCCTTGAAACCATATAATACTTCAGATATAGATGCTTTAACTTCATCTGTAAGACTGTCTGATACCAGCTTCTTTACTGTATCTGCATCTATACTGCCTATATCAAAGTCCATACCATTTTCCCTGAAAGCAGAAGATATATCTCCAAAACTATCAGGATTAAACACTGATGAATCCATAGAATCAAACATAGATGGATCAAATGCCGCTGATATATCATCTGGATTGATCAATGCAGAAAAATCTGGCATACTCATATCATATATACTATCATCCACCTTAAATGCATTACTTATTGCATCTGTATCTATCTGAAAAAGTGATTCCATGTTAAATTTACTTTTACTGTCACTACTTATACCAAACTTTTCACCAGTAAATATGTTGGTATCCTTCTTTTCCTTCTGTGCTTTTACTACATCACTAGCTGCAGAATATTGTATAAGCTGTCTTGTAAGCCCGGATGTATATGCTATACCCGGTGTAAGCATTGCTGCTGTGGTTCCCTCAACCTGCTTAACTATACCTGATATTTTCAGATCACTGCCTTTGCTTATCAGCTCCTTCATATATTCTTCATTACCAGTTTTATCCTTCCATATGTCATACTCTGTATCATATTGATAATAATCAGCACTATTCACCACTTTAAAGGTCATGCCAATAAAATCATCATATGAAAAGCTGTCGTTATTCTCAGGAATATCTATCTCTTTTTCTGACATAAATGCAGATATCATATTCTCATATTCAGCATTATCCCGCATACCTAGTGTGTACTCAAGCCTGTCACTTATGTTACCGCTTGAGGAAAGCACAAGAACACATTCGTTATAATTCTGTGGCCAATGTCCTGCTTTTACTTCATACTGTTCTTCATATAAACTGCTGTTTGAGGGCAACTCATAAAACACATTTGTAGACATGCCAGATGTCATGGAATTCTCATATGATGAAGACATTCCCATCATCTCATACGACTTGTCAGGATTTATCTGCCTATATCCTGTATTATCCTCCCTGTATATCTGAGGAGTTACTATATATTTGTATTCTATGGCATGCACATAATCTTCAATATTTTCCGGATTGCCTTCTATATATGTTTTAAGCGATGCCAGATCGTTGGTACTCATCTTAGAGAACATATCAGAAACAACAGGTGTAACACCGATATCGTTCTCCTTTTTGTTGTCACCTGATGCTGACATACCGACCATCATCGCTGTAAGATCAAAGCCCGTACTTTGTATCTGTAACGGATATTCTGACAAAGTATCCTCTTCCATCGCACTTATATATCCACTGACACCATTAGATATTGAAAGAATAAGTGCTATACCTATAATTCCTATAGAACCTGCAAACGATGTAAGAAGAGTCCTTGCTTTTTTAGTCTTAAGATTCTGAAAGCTTAATGAAAGTGCTGTAAGAAACGACATTGACGACTTTCCCATATTCTTGTGCACCGGTTTTTCTATAATATTTTCATCTATCTCTAACGGATCAGAATCCGATAATATCTTTCCATCTTTAACTTCTACTATTCTTGTAGCATATTCATAAGCCAGCTCAGGGTTATGAGTTACCATAACTACAAGTCTGTCCTTTGATACCTCTTTTAAAAGCTCCATAACCTGTACGCTTGTTTCACTGTCAAGTGCTCCTGTAGGTTCATCTGCAAGAAGAATATCTGGATTATTAACAAGTGCTCTGGCTATGGCAACTCTTTGCATCTGTCCACCTGACATCTGGCTTGGCTTTTTATGTATCTGCTCTCCAAGTCCTACCTTTTCTAGCGCCTCTTTAGCACGTTTTCTTCTTTCAGTCCTTGATATGCCTGATATTGTAAGTGCAAGCTCAACATTAGAAAGAACCGTCTGGTGAGGTATAAGATTATAGCTCTGGAACACAAAACCTATCGTATGATTACGATATGAATCCCAGTCTCTGTCTTTATATTTTTTAGTTGATATTCCATTGATGATAAGATCCCCACTGTCGTATCTGTCAAGGCCGCCTATAATATTAAGAAGCGTGGTTTTTCCTGAACCACTTGGACCTAACACTGCAACGAATTCACTATCCCTTAGATTCAGCGACACATCATCAAGTGCTTTCTGTACTAACTTTCCTGTTCTATATTCCTTACGGATGTGTTGAATCTGAAGCATTATCTATCTCCTGTTCATTTTATTATCATAATTAAATTTTATTATAAAACAATGTATACTTTTATTACAATACACTTTGGTTATAAAAACATTACTATTTTATAACATTTTCATAAAGTTATCTATATTTTTTCTACTACATGCCGTTACATAAGCATGTTATAATTATAAAATAAAATACTAGGAGGTATACAAATATGTGGGCTTATGAAAGTGTTTTTTATCAGATATATCCTCTGGGATTGTGCGGTGCGCCTTATGATAATGATGGTGTCCTTACACATCGTATCCTTAAGGTCAATGACTGGATTCCCCATATTAAAAAGCTGGGTGCCAATGCAATATATTTCTCACCTGTATTTGAATCTGATACGCACGGATATAATACCCGTGACTATACAACAATAGATAAAAGACTTGGAACCAATGAAGATTTTGCCAACGTATGCTCTAATCTGCACAAGGAAGGAATCAAGGTTGTTCTTGATGGTGTATTTAACCACGTAGGTCGTGGCTTCTGGGCTTTTCAGGACGTTCTTAAAAACCGTGAGAATTCTGCTTATGTTAACTGGTTTGCAAGAATAGACTTTAATGGCAACTCAAACTATAATGATGGTCTGTGGTATGAAGGCTGGGAGGGCTGCTATGACCTCGTAAAGCTCAATCTATATAATGAGGATGTTATACAGCATATTTTTTCAGCCATAAAAGGATGGGTAGATGAATTCGATATAGATGGCTTAAGACTTGATGTGGCTTACTGCCTGAATCATGACTTTTTAAGAAGACTCCGCTCCTTCTGCGATTCGCTAAAGCCTGATTTCTTTCTTCTTGGTGAAACTCTTCATGGTGACTATAACCAGATTATGAATGATGAAATGTTACATTCTGTAACCAATTACGAATGTTATAAAGGTCTTTATTCAAGCTTTAACTGTATGAATATGTTTGAAATAAACCATTCATTATTACGACAGTTCGGACCAGAAAACTGGACTCTTTATAAGGGAAAGCATCTGCTCTCCTTTGTTGACAATCATGATGTAACAAGAGTTGCCAGTATTCTTAATAACACTAACCACCTTCCTCTCATATACACCCTTGCATTCGGAATGCCTGGTATTCCTTGTGTATACTATGGCAGTGAATGGGGTGCAACAGGAAGAAAAGAGGATGGGGATCCTGCTTTGCGTGCTTCCTTTGATGCACCTGTATGGAATGACCTCACAACATTTATATCAAAGCTGGCTGTCGCAAAGAAGTCGTCAAATGCACTGAATTACGGAAGCTTCTCATCTATCGTGCTCACCAATGAGCAGTGCATTTTCCTGCGTCAGTATAATGATGAACGTGTTCTTGTTGCCATCAATGCATCTGAACATCCTTACTTTGCTTCGTTTAATATCGGAACTGATACATGTACTGACCTTATAAGTGGCAGCGAAATTAAGCTTAATAACGGAATGGAACTTCCTGGATATAGTAGTTTTATGCTTCGTCCATTCTCTTAAGCTCCGGAAGTACTGTACATAGCATTGTTATAAAACAGATACTTCCTCCTATTACATTGGATACTGGCTCAGCCAGAAATACTCCTGCTGTTCCCATATTAAATGTATATGGCATAATATATGTAAGAGGCACGACTATAATTACTTTTCTTAATAATGAAAAGAATATGGCGTGCTTCTTTTTGTTAAGTGACTTAAATACTGTCTGTCCGATATATTGCAGATCCATAAATATAAATGCTGCAAAATACTGCTTTAATGCAACAATAGCATCACTAAGCAGGCTGCTGTCTGAGCTGAATATACTTATTAATGCTCCCGGTGCAAATATAATAATGCTCCACATAACAGCCGTATAAGCCAATGTCATAATACCAAGAACCGCTATTGCTTTTCTGATACGTGTGGGCTTTCCTGCACCATAATTATAACTGATAACTGGCGAAGAACCTTCATTAATAGCATGAATCGGAGTATCCACAAGCTGTCTTACACTAGATACTATTGTCATTACTGATATGTAAATATCTCCTCCTGTTACTGCCAATACATTATTGCAGCATATTGTAACAAGGCTGTTAGTAACCTGCATTATAAATCCCGCTGTGCCAAGACTGATAATATTCTTAGCATAACCTGCACACTCTGCAAGCTCATTTTTCTTTAAAAATCTCATCTTTAATTCGGATTTATGTGTCAGGAAATATATTGTAAACATCGCCGAGAAGCATTGTGAAATAACTGTTGCTACTGCTGCTCCCTTTACGCCTAAGCCAAAAACAAATATAAATAGTGGATCCAGTATAAAATTAAGAACTGCTCCTATTGCAACTGATATCATACCAGTTGTAGAATATCCCTGTGCATTAATATATGGATTTAGTCCTAAGGCAAGCATAGATGGTATTGTTCCTATAAGATAAATCATCATATATGGATATGCATAAACTATTGTACTATCTGATGCGCCAAACAACATGAGAATTGGTTTTGAAAACAGCATACCGCATAACATCAATATAAATGCACCTGCACAGAGCATTGAAAATGAAGTATCCATAATAAGTGCAGCTTCTTTATTTTTCTTTCTTCCCCTGTATATCGAAAACAGAGGTGTTCCACCGCTTCCAAACAAGTTAGCAAATGCTGTAATAATAACAATTACCGGGAAGCATATTCCAACTGCACCTATAGCTGTTGTACCGATATGTGGTATACGTGCAATATATATCCTGTCTACTACGTTATACAAAAGATTCAATAACTGTGCTACAAGCATAGGGATTGATGCACTTAAAATATTATCTGTAATTGTTCCGTTCTCAAAGTCTATTTTTTTCATTTCTATTACCTGTCCTGCGTATTATACTGCATATTATTATACTGTTTTACATAATATTTTCCTCTATTATACATATTCATCTGAAAATTTCAATTTCTAAAATTTCAGTTTCTAATAATCTTTTCTGTTAAAGCCTCTTTTTGCTATGTCACAGACTCAACGCTGTTCTAACAGCTTATAACTCTTCCTGTTCTAGCTGTAACCCTGTGTGAGATTGATATAACAGTCCTGTTTTCAGATACATTTTTTAATGCCTTTAGTACTTCTCTTTCTGTATCAGCATCAAGATTAGCAGTTATCTCATCTAAAAGCAGAAGCTGTGGATTAGCAGCAGTTGCCCTTGCAATAGACAATAACTGCCATTGTCCCTGCGAAAATATTTCCTGTGTGCAGGGTGTATCATATCCCTTATCAAAGCTCATAATTGTATCGTGAAGTCCTGCAAGCCTGGCTGCATTCACAACCTCATCCATAGATATAGCTTCATCATATAATGTAATCTGGTCTTTAACTGTTCCTGGCACCATATGAAATGTCTGTTCAACATAACCAAATATTCTTCTTTTCATATTATCAGGTATATTACTAGAATCAATTCCATCAATTAGTATCTGTCCCTTTAAAGGCCTGTATAAGCCTAAAAGCAGCTTGAATATTGTGCTCTTTCCCGCACCTGTCCTTCCCTGCAGTGTAACCTGTTCACCCATATCAACATTGAAGCTCTTATCTTTAATTATAATATGGTCAGCTTCATATCCGAAAGTTACATTATTAAACTTGACATATGGTGTGCAGGCTTTTCTAGCTTTTAATTCTTCACTATTATTGATGCTAGCTGTCTGTGTTTCTAACGCAGCATTAATATCTGCACTTATATCAGCATTAAAATCCGCCATAATATCTGCTTTAATATCAACATTAAAATCTGCCTTAATATCTGCTTTAACATCTTCAAATGCTGGAAGTGCAAAGAATTCATTTATTCTTCTTACACCGGCAATTGCTGACTGTATAGTCTGGATTTCCATACCAAGGCTCTCAACTGGTGCAAATATCTGTGATATGTAGTTAATAACAGCTACCGCCGTGCCTGCCGACATTCCAAAAAGTGTAAGAGCCTTTGCATTGCCCGATGCTGAAAACAACATAACTACCGCTACTACAATTGCATTTAGTATAAGAATAACCGGTGAATATACGGCATCGTAGAAGTTGGTCTTTTCCATAGCTTTGTAGCTGTCGCTTATATATTCATCGTATCTTTTCTCCATATACTTTTCCTTGCCAAGATTATGTATTGTACGGATGTTTCGTAGTGTTTCCGGTACATGTCCCGAAGCCTTGCTTACTGCACGCCGGTTTCGCAGCTGGGCTTCAAGCATATTCCTCTGCACATATCGGGTAAACCAGAATATAAATGGCAGTAATATAAGCAATAATATTGCAAGCCCTTTATTTCTGAACCATATAACTGCAAGAATACTTATTATCTTACATGTATCCGCAAACATACTGACTATACCTGAGGTAAACAGATTCTCTACAGTATCAACATCACCAACGAATCTTGACACCACAGCTCCCGGCTCCTGCTTACTTAATGATGCGGCTGTCAGTCTGGTAAAATGCTCCATAAGACCACTACGCAAAGCATGCGTTATCTTTTGGCCAAATACAGTAAGAAGCCCTTCCCTTGCAGCCTCCATAAGACCTGTGATCACATTAAATACCATATAAAGAAATATAAGATATAAAGGAACCTGACATCCTGCTGCCAATGTATCTACTATTCTTCCAAGTACAAGCGGTGGATAAAGTGCAGTTATAACTGCACCACATACTGTTGTTATAATACCAAGTGAAAGCCACTTTTTCTTTATTGTAGTGTGCAATATTATTGAGCCTACACTAAGTACTTTGCCGCCATTATCAACATTGCTATTATGTTTACTCATGCTTATCCACTACCCTTCTGCTGTTTTCCACTACCTTTGCTGCAGCCAGCCCTTCATTCTCTGTTTCTACAGTTCTGCATTCTTCAACACTTACCGTTTCATACATTTTTCTGTAGCCAGGACATTCCAACATAAGTTCTTTATGTGTTCCAACATTTGCCTTACCGGCATCCATCCATATAACCTTATCCATCTTCGGAAACATATAGAGACGATGAGATATAAGAATAACGATATTATCTGATGCCATATCTTTAAGCTTCTTATATATCTGTTCCTCTGTATTCCTATCGAGTGCTGAAAATGGATCATCAAGCACCAGCACCAGCTTCTTATGGCAAAGCATTCTTGCAAGTGCTATTCTTTGTGCCTGTCCACCCGACAGCCTGATTCCTTCACTTCCAATAATGGTATCTGCTCCCTGCTCCATAGCCTCAACCTCTTTATCCATGCATACTGCCCTGAGGTATTCAAAAACATCATAATCATCACCTAACAACACATTATTCCTTACAGAATCGTTAAATAATTCAGGATCATGTCCAAGATAACTTATTATTCCCGACCTTACATTATCCGCAGCGTTTCTTAGCTCACATCCGTTATATCTGATACTTCCCTCATATGGATATTCACACAGAAATGTCCTTCCAAAGGTTGACTTACCACTAGCAACCGGACCTGTAACACCTATGATCTGTCCCGGCTCTGCAGTAAAGGAAATATCATTATATACATTTTTTCCATCTGGATATGTAAAGCTTAAGTTTTGTACCTCAAGCCTTCCTAATGTCTGATTTTTACAATCTGTATCCTTAGCCTGAATAACCATAAGCGGCTTAATACGTTTCCATGAAACCTGTGCCTTATGAACTGCATTAAACAGCTTCGCCGCCTTCGAGGACTTATCAGATAACTTTATAAAGCAGGCCAGGAATGTTGTAAATGCTGCAATATCCCAGGTTCTCCATCCTGTTCCAAGTACATTTCTGCTGCCAAAATATAATATAAATAAAATGCCCATCATTGATATTATTCTATATAATGGTGTAAGAGAAGAATTCCATATATTAGCATAAATAGCTGATTTCTCATACTCAGCCAGATTATCTTCGTACGCATTTTTTCTGTCAGCTTCCCTGCCATAAACTCTATAGGTTATAGCATTGGATGCTCTGTCGAGTGTTGCATTACTAAGGATACCAGATTGTTTTTTATACGCAGAACCTGTTTTCTGGACTATTACTTTCATCTTTTCAGCAATGATATAAGATATAGGTGGAAATATCATTGCAATAAGTGCCAGCCTTACATCATATACAAGCAACATTCCTGCATATGCAGCCAGCGCTACGCCTGTATCAAATATTTCTGTTGTAAACTTTCTCATGCCTTCAGCACAATCATCTACATCAAGTATGGCCTTTGTCATAATATCGCCCATACCTTCGCCTTCAAGCTCTGTCCTGCTCTTTGATACAAGTGCTGCATACAGTATCTTTTTCATTCTTCTATTTACGTTATTGGCAAACCTACGCACATAAAAACGTTTTATATATCTTGATACCTGAACTACTCCAATTGAAATCACATATGCAATAACAAGTATAAGCATATCCTTGTATACAGCATTCTTTGCCAGTATATCTATAAGACAGCCTGCCATTTTTCCTTCAAACCATGGTCCAAACAAAAGTCCAAGATTGTATATAAAACCTGACACAGTTATTATAAGCAGTACCTTCCACTCTTCTTTAAAATATGATAGTATTCTGTCGGCTGCAAATTTCTTGTTTGCGGTCACATTTTTGTTATCTGAAGAATTTACTCCATTATTTCTTAATTTAAAATCCAATCTCATCTGGTGCCACAGGACATTTCCATGAGTAGATTTATCAGTTATACCCTCATCAACGAATCCAAACTTGGAATAATAGGGAACAAGGCTTTCTTTACATGTTAATACAAGCCCTTTCCGGTTCTGTTCTCTGGCATCTAAGATTGCCTTCTTAATCAGCTCTTTCGCATATCCGCATCTGCGATATTCAGGAAGAGTATTTACGCCAAAAATCATCTGCCATGCACCATTCTCGTCATGCATTGATGCATTTTCATACATCTCATCTGTAAGATCAGCCTCATCCGTAACAAAACCATCTACAAACGCAATGAGTTTATCATCATCAAACATAAGCCAGAAATGATTTCCATAATATTTTATTCTCTGCTCAAATTCTTCTTTAGTTGCTGCCTCTAAAACAGGAAAACATTCGGATTCAACCGATGCAATATCGTCTAAATCAGCCATTGTTGCATATCTTATATTCACAATCATTCCTTCTTTACTATTGCTTTTTACATTTAGTTCTTATTCATATATTACAATATTTTGCTTAAATACTCTGCCGGAACAGCCTTCGTAAGCCATACTCCATTTACAGATAAGAAAAACTCAAATCCTTCATCTGCCATCTTTCCGGCTGCCACCCTATACACCACAGGCTTTCCGTGCCTGCTGCCTACCTTAACTGCTGTATCAGTATCCTTTGATAAATGAACATATAACCGGCTCTTTGAAAGTAATCCTTCTTTATCGATTGATGAAACAAACTTTTCTCCCGTTCCATGGTAAAGAAACTCTGGAGGAGTTTTCTTTTCAAGTTCAACATCAACAGGTATTGAATGTCCCTGGTTTGCTCTGATTAAGGTCTTATCTTCATTAAATGAATACCGCTGCTTGTTGTCAGTTCTTACAATTTCTTCAAGCATCTTCATATCAAATGGTCTTGTTTTACTTATACCTGATATCAACTCAGATACATCTGCCCAGCCATGTTCATCAAGCTTGATTCCTATTGTTTCCGGCTTGTGCCGCAAAATAAGACTTAAAAATTTGCTTGTATCCGTTAATCCCATTTTTATATCCCCTTAAGTTTTCTTTTATAGCTTCCTGCAAGGCAGATACTGCACATTATATGCGTATTTCTAATACTCTTTACTCAATCACATACTCGTACATTCTAAACTGCCTGTTTCCAACTACCTCATAAAAAATGTTTTCAGTACTTACATATTTAAAACCAGCTCTGATATATAACTTGTCGGCTAGTGTGTTCTTATCTATTACATCAAGATGAATGGCTTCAATGTTTTCTAACTTAGCATATGATATTAAGTTTTTTACAAACTGAGTAGCAAGACCCATACCGCGGTACTCATATCGCACTGCAAGAGCATGGATTATCCATACATTATTATCTCTTTCATATACTTTCCACGCTACCTTTTTATACTCTTTATTAGAATTACTGTTAACTATGGCACACGCCTTAATTATTCCTTCATCTCTTAATACGAACAACTCTTTCTGAACAATACCAGCCATTAAAAAATCTGCTGAAGGATGTACACCCTTTTCCCAGTCAGGAAAAGAAGGTTCTTCTTTGCTTTTATCTATTAAATCCCAATAGAGATTTTCTATCTCATTAAAATCCTCCAGGCATGCTAATTCAAAATTCATATATCTGTCTCCTAATTTTTATTTAACTCCAGTTCTTCCAGACATCCGGCTGGTATCCGAGTGTTGATGCTTTTCCATTTCTTACAACAGGAGTCTTAATAACTGAAGGATTTTCCATTACCTTTTCAAGTTTATCTTCATCAGCTGTGTATTTTATAAGCGCAAGCAGATCTTTGTCTTTTCCATCCCAGTTAATCATTCCCTGTAACCCGCCATTAACCTGAGCCACAGAATTAAACTCCCCCTTGCTCATTCCTTTTTCCTTCATATCTATAAACTGGTACTTTATGCCTCTTTCCTTAAAGAAACGCTCTGCCTTCTTTGTATCATTGCATTTCTTAGTTCCAAATATCTGTATATTCACAATAGTTTCCTCCAAAATTTATTAATCTTTTCCTGCATTTTCCTGTAGCAGCTTTTCCACTAGTCTCTCAAAAGAGACTTCAAAGTTATAATCATCCTTATCACTTCTTTTTCTTGGACCTTTCATGTGGTTTTTACTGCTTGCCCGCCTTGCCTTCTTACTTATATGTCTCTCCATTAACATAAGATCAATATTTTCATTTGTATACCATTTCCCGGACTGATGAATGGCATATGCACCCTTACTTAATGCCATGGCAGCAACACCATAATCCTGCGTAACTACTAAATCTCCTTTTTCACAAAGGCTTATTAACTTAAAATCAACTGCATCAGCTCCGGCACCCACATATACCACTTCTGAATAGTCTGATGTAAGATAATGATTAGTATCACACAAAAGCGTTACGGCAATATTATGACTCTTAGCTATTCTTTCAACTATCCCAATCACAGGGCATGCGTCAGCATCTACATATATATGCATACTCTTATCTCTTTCATTTACAATCAATTGTTATATACATTTAGGAACAGTCTCTATTTCATTCCCACAGATAACTTATACCAGCGTTTTATGTATGGATCATCAAAAAGCTCAAGGTCGTTTTCTGTAAGTTTCACAAAAAGATCAGTAAGCCCGTCATACTCATTAATATCTCCTGCAGGATACAGTTTCCAGTTTAGCTGCTCTAATGTCCAGTTACTCTTAACTGAATTGTGAAGCATAGACGTTGTCGCATAATTAGACGGGTTATCCTCTCCTCCAATGGCAATAGGAATGATGTGGTCAATTGTTGGGACCAGCTCCCAGTAGGCACTGTGACATTCTTCCATCTTCCAATGGCTCTGATATGGAAATGTATCCGGCATATAAAATGATAACACCTTTAATAATCCCGGATTAACCAGCTTTTCTCCACTATATCTGTCTATAAAGCCGTCTCTTACAAACTGCTCATACTTTTCCTTATCAGTATAGCTTCTTCCTTCCGGTTTTAACTTCTTAAATGGATATTCCTTATTTATAAGATTCTTTGCCGATTCGATATTACCTGTGAGAATACTCTTAGCACTTTGTTTGATTGTTGTAATCTTATCCATAAAAACGCACCTGCTTTCCTTTATCAGTTTTATAAACAGGAAGTTACCGAGTTATGCTTTCAATTATTTCTTTTGCAACACTATCAATGCTCATGTTAGACGTATCTATTATGCTTACATCATAATAGTGATTACTTAAATACTGTGTTGCCTCTGGCATATAGGTTACTGCCAAATCGATGTCTCGATTTTCTTGGTTATTTATGCGTTGATGTAGGATTTCCGTCTTGGCCGTTAATATAAAATGGTGACTCTCAATATTTGCGAAGCCATCTATAAGTTTCTGATTGCAATAATCATTAATCAATGCAACTGGAATGACTAAACAATTGCAACCTCCTTCTTGTATTATTTCTGTTATTTCATCAACGAGAGCATCAACCAAATATTTTTTAGCTTCTGGATATCTTTTCCCAAAACGATCAGAATCTGAAGTTGGCTTATATTTTTCTTGCAATGCATCGAATTCAAGCAGATGTGCCTGTGGTATTTTCTTAACAATCGCAGCAGCAACAGCAGACTTTCCAATTCCAAATGTACCATCTATCCAAATGATCTTCATATTCTTCTCCTGTAAATTCCGATTTTCTTAATTCTACAAACCTGAATTGAGATTTCATATATTCAAAGGGATTTAATAACTGT
>ENA-OOXP01001653-OOXP01001653.1-human-gut-metagenome-genome-assembly--contig:-NODE-1653-length-13921-cov-4.924564_pt1 | contig 13921 bp, 9 predicted proteins | sample MGYA00241591_ERZ501351 | MGnify/ENA primary metagenome ERZ501351 (study PRJEB25962, sample SAMEA1968361) | human gut metagenome | biome: human gut; feature: human-associated habitat; material: faeces...
TCCATTATGCCGGCTTCCAGAAGCCTTGGACTGATCCGGATTGCGATTTCGCCTCTATCTACTGGAGGTACGCGCGTGAGACCCCGTTCTACGAGCGTTTGCTCAAGCGTGTGGTGAAGGCGAACGAACCGGAAATCCCAGAAGGAGTATTCCGCCCGCAACATGAGCGCGCAGTCGGAGAAGATAATCCGATTCGCAAAATCGTCGATCCACTCATGCCGATTGGCTCCCGTCGCCGTGATGCGGTGAAGGCGATTGGGCGTGTGATCCGAGGAAGGAAGTAATCACGTTGGCGCAGTCAGTAAAGAACTTCAAAAACACCAGCCGCAACTTCGCTTACCTTATTCCCATCATCTTGGGAACATTATTCGGCATGTGCTCCTTTATTGGTAGGCATGAAGGCAAAATCAATATAGGGAATATACTTCTGTATGCAAATATTCTTTTCTATATCCTTTTATTTGCACTGGCTTTCTTTGCTATCGCAAAAATAACCGCATATGCGAACCGTCATCGTTCGTCATTGGACAAACCGTTTGCGCCATTGCGCAGGATCACATTAGATTGGTCGCCACGATCCATAATCACATTGTGGTGCGCCATAACTGCGCTCTGGATTCCATATTTCATAACATACTTTCCAGGTGTCTATTGGTACGATACTTCATGGCAGCTGATGGAGTACTTTGATTCCTCTGTACCTTTCACAGATCATCATCCCTTCATGATGACGTATCTGTTTGTCGGATTCGCTCATATTGGTAAAGCACTGTTCAACAACGCTATATATGGATTGTATCTGCTAATACTCATACAAGCTCTGCTGTCCACGCTATCCATAGCCTGTGCAACCTGCTACACAGCCAAATACAACGTGCCTTGGAAATGCCGCCTTTTCATGGCCTTGTTTCTTGCCGTTTTCCCCATCATTCCCATGCTGTCTATGACACTCGCCAAAGACACATTCAACACACCATTTTTTGTGTTCTTTTCCATCGCTTTCTGCGAACTCTGGAAAACTCAGGGAACGATTCTAAAATCTGTACCGTTCGATATTTTCTTTGTTATAGATGTACTGGCTGTGTCTCTGACAAAAAAAACAGGTATGTACATCGTAATTTTGGCAATGATATTTTTAGTTTGCACTGCCATTAAAAGCTGGCGGCGTAAACTGGGTACACTGATTTTGGCAGGTATTCCATATCTAATCGTCGGCGTCGTCATTCCGACTTTCGTATTGCCAACATTGCACATTGCACCGGGAGAAAGCAACGAAATTCTTGCCGTCCCCATGCAACAAGTCGCCAACGTGGCACATAACCACAAGGATGATTTAAGCGCATCTGAGATAACTGATATCGAACAAATTTATCATATGGATATCAACCAACTTCAACAGGCGTATTGCTGGTACAAAGCCGACCCAATTAAAGGGCAACAGCTATCGTCCGAAGACGAACATAAATTAATCAGGACATGGGCCGAACAACTAATCAAACATCCTGGGGATATGCTTGCCGCCTGGGGAGGCCTCTCTGCAGCATGGTTCTCATTCAATGTCACCGTCGGAAATGACCGAAACCTTAGTATGTTACTTCCAATCAGTAATTCCGGCCATCACTATCAAGGCATCGAACGCTACGTCCCTTGGGTTGATAACACTAAAGCAGGTAATGCAGTCGAGACGTTCTACATGGATACGCTATTAGCTACGCCCGTATTCAATGTCATATGGCAGAAGGCTTTCTGGGCAACAATACTTCCCTCCGCAATCATGTTCCTTATACTGACATTCGGACGGCAAAAGAAGAAGCTGAATCTGCTAACGCTCAACGCACCAATGCTTATCACAATGCTCGTGCTGTTCGCAGGACCAATTTCAACTTATACAGAAGCTACGCGATACGTATTGCCTATGCTGTATATCGTCCCGTTGTTCTTGTTCCTCACACTCGGCCAATTGCAATCCGAAGATGATAGGTAGCATATTTGTCACCTGTCATCTCGATGACGCAATCTGCTTTATTTTTGCAATAATCCACTTGCCGATGTATACCGCGATACCGGTAAGCGCATAGGCCACAATGGCCTTGATGAACGGATGAGTTTGTCCCAATGTAATAAACCCTCCGATTGGCCCGCCCAAAGTAAGGTTCACAAGCAGCAGATGGAACATATACACACCCAGCGAGACGCTGGATACTTTACGGATCATGAGCTTCATCTTGTCGGAACCGCGCTGGAAAAACGGCTCCAGCGTTTTGCAAAGCATAAATAGCGACACTGCCGATGTCACACAAAGCGGAGAAGCGGTGCCAACAAGATAGTTATAGTACTCCGTTCTCATCGTTTCTTGGAAAAAGCCATTCCAGCACAGTCCTCCAAGGAACATCAATGCCGCAGACCCGACGAATAAACCTGCCCAAGCCGGAGCTTTCCATCGCACCGGCAAGCCATAATTCTCCAGATAATATCCGAGCAAGAAATACAACAAGGCGCTGGACGAGAACAGCGGCCAGCTCAGCAATGGACTAAAGTATTTTTCATTGATGCCAATGGCCTTCGCCGCTGGAATGAGAATCGAACAGAACAACGTCAATGCGATGGCATATTCCATGAGACGACGGTCATGAACGATCTTCGAAAGCAGCGGAGTCAACAGATACAGATAAATGATGGAATACAGGAACCAGTAAATATCAATAATAGAGTTGGTAAGGAATCGCTTGCAGAAATCGACAAAGCCGAAGCTATCGGCGATCGACTGCGCTCCGTAAAATAGACCGGGAAGCAGACCAAACAACAGATAGCATGCGATGCTTCCCAGAATCAGCGCTCGCCCCACCCGCACGAAACGTTTTTTAAAAAACACTTTCGTCGAATATTTCTTCCGATAATCCAGTAAATTCATACCGCTGACCATGAAGAAAATCGGCACCGCAAAAATGAACACCGCCTGCATCAGCTCCTGAAATGCCCATAACCGGGTTCTCTGAGGCGAGAACACACCCAAAGATGTGTGCAAGCAGACCACCGCAAAACAGGAAACGATGTTCAATACATCAACAAACACAAAATGCGTTCTTGCTTTGCCGTTTTTCCGTTCACTCGCAAAGCCCCGTTCCGTGGCCAACTGTTCCTCTGTCATCGACTGGCGTTCCCTTCTTCCTGACATACGCACTTCAGCATAACAAATAATGACGTCCCTTCTTGACGGAGGACTGCGAGCCTGCGTCCGCTCTCGCCCCTAGGCTATAAAAGCAATGAATTCCCATTAACGTATCGGAAGATCAAGCATGGCAAATAGATTCAGAAACAGTCATATCTGCGTTGCAGAACGGATTCGTACCGGCTCATTTGTCCGAGCGTTCAGGAACCCTTTCGCGATTCTACTTGCCTTTATTCTGTTATTCAGTTGCGCTTCAGCAAACGCTGCGGAAGACAAGGAAACAGATCAAAACGGGAGCAAGTTGACTTTGCCAAGCTATGTGATGGACGGCATGGTTTTGCAGCAGAACAAAATCACCACCCTGAACGGTTCAACAGCAAAATCCATGTCAGGGCAAACCATCTCAGTCACCTTACGCGGAGGCAAAAACCAATATAATGCTTCATCGCGAATCTCTAAAAACGGAAAGTTCTCGGTTCAGCTGCCTAAAATCAAAGGATCACTCACCCAATACACCATGAAATTTATGGTGGCTGACACCATGGTAAAAACCGTGAATGATGTATACGTCGGCAATTTGTTCATCGCTTCTGGGCAGTCGAATATGGAAATAAACTACAACGACTATTTCAAAAGCGATTCGCTTTTCAAGACAAGCACCTCATTGCACTACACACGCAACGATATTCCACGCAGCATCAATGACAAATATGTCCATTTTCTTTCACCGAACAAGGTCCTCAACACAAAGGATTATCCGCTGAGAGATTTTGAGAAATCCTGGCTTTCCGCCACAGGAGATGACGTCAATTATCTTGGTTATATTCCTCAATATTTTGCACAACAGCTTCGCAAACAATATCCGAATATACCTATCGGCTTCATTCAAGCCGCTTGGGGAGGGACAGCGATATCCCGCCATATAAAAGGTGGAGACATTTACAAAAGCTGTATCGCACCGTTACAAGGACTTGCTGTAGCCGGCGCTCTGTGGTATCAGGGCGAAGATGATTCCACCTCCATGAATCTGGCATTACGGTATGATATTTCCTTCGCCACACTTGTAAACGATTACCGAAATCTATTCAACGATGCGACATTGCCGTTCCTTTATGTGCAACTAGCCAGATACGACGGTTACGGCTACATCTACGACACCATCGTGCGCAATGCTCAATTGGGCATACTCAGCAATCCCGTCGTTGCGTCGCACAAGAATCTTGGCATGACCGTCTCCATCGATACGGATAAAGGCACGCCGAAGGCGATCCATCCACTCGGCAAGGAAATCGTCGCCCAACGCATGGCTAACCAATGGATCGCCATGAATGAACACAAGGCAGTGCCATCCGGACCGTTGCCCAAAGAAGCACATCTTGATACAAACGACAAGTCAACGGCCATTATCACTTTCCAAGAAGGCACAGCCGTCAAACTGCAAGCGAAGCGGCCGAATTACACGACCAGCGCAACAATCGACAATATCGCAAATGCCACCAATACTCCGCTATCAGGATTCCAAGTCGCCGATGGAGACGGAGCCATGCACAATGCCACCGCAACTATAACTGGCAATATACTCCGTATCCACTCCGACGAGGTGAAACGCGTATCTCAAATCCAATATCTATGGCAAAGCAATCCCAGCTGTTTAAGCATCGTATACAACGGCTCAAACTTGCCTTTGAGTCCGTTCACCCTCAATGTGAATCAATAATCGGTCTCATACCATCATGCTATATCGGCCAGTGCAAAGGATATAGTGGGATTCATGCCTGATAATTCGAACGTTTCCGTCGCCGTGCTTCTTCCCTGCTACAACGAGGAAGTCACCATCGGCAAGGTGGTGCGCGATTTCAAAGCCGCGCTGCCCAATGCCGACATCTACGTGTACGACAACAACTCCACCGACCACACGGCGGAAATCGCCACCAGCGAAGGCGCCATCGTCCGCAAGGAACCGCGCCAGGGCAAAGGCAACGTGATTCGCGCCATGTTCGAAGACATCGACGCCGACGTGTACGTCATGTCGGATGGCGATGACACCTATCCGGCAGACGCGGCACCTGCCATGGTGGATAAGGTGCTCGAAGGCTACGACATGGTAATCGGCGATCGCCTGAGCTCCACCTACTTCCAGGAGAACAAGCGTCCATTCCACAACTTCGGCAACCGCTTGGTGCGCGGTTCCATCAACGGCCTGTTCCATGCGAATGTCACCGACATCATGACCGGATACCGTGCCTTCTCGTTCACATTCGTCAAAACCTACCCCGTGTTGTCGCGCGGCTTCGAGGTTGAGACCGAGATGACCATCCACTCGTTGAACAACAACCTGCGTCTGTTCGAGATGCCAATTCAGTACCGCGACCGTCCTGCCGGATCCGTCAGCAAGCTTGACACCGTGGGCGACGGCATCAAGGTGATGAGCACCATCTTCCGCATGATTCGCGAGTATAAGCCGCTGCCGTTCTTCGGCGGACTTGGCGTCATCCTCGGTATCATCGGCATCGTGCTGTGCGGCAGCGTGACCGTGGACTTCTGGCACACTGGCGTGGTGGCGCGATTCCCCACGCTTATCGGCGCGGTCATGCTCGTCATTGCCGGACTGCTATTGTTCATCACTGGCATCATCCTCGATGTCATGGCCAAGAACGACCGCAAAGCATTCATCATTGACGCCAATCAATTCGCCATGATGCGGCGCCAGAAATAGCACAGATTCCAAATATGGCTGAGAGCAAAAAGATACTTGTCCTCAGCCATATTTTATTGGTTAATCCGTCTGCTATTTCACCCACTTTTGGGCAGTCGTGCCATTTGCGGCATACAGCTGCACATTGGCACCATTCGAGGTAGAAGCACCCGAAACATCAAGGACTTTGTTTTCCGCGAGCGCCGACTGGAACGTGTATGAGCCATCGGAGTTTTTGATGGCGATCCACTTCTGGGCGTATGTGCCGTTCGAGGCATATTGCTGCGCGTTGGCACCGTTGGCAGTGCTCGCACCATAAACGTCCAGAGCTTTGTCTGAATTCGCACTGGTTAGTGTCACATAACCGTTGTCATCGTGCGATACTCTCCATCTTTGAGCATTCGTGCCATTCCCAGTCCAAAGTTGCACATTGGCGCAGTCCGAACGGGACGCACCATATACGTCCATCTTCATGTTCGTCTTTAGCTTTGAACCGAAAGAATATGTGCCATCAGGCAAATCCTGCCTATGCTTTGCCGCCTGCTCATTCAAACGGTCGCGCATGGTTTTAGACTTCTCGATGATCCATTGCTGGGCAGCGGTATCATTTGGCGAATACAGCTGCAATGCGACGTTGGATGAATAATTCGCGCCCGGTACATCAATAGCTTTATTCGCGTTCACTGACATCAATGAGATTTTCCCATCGCCATAGTTGCGAACAGTCCATTGTTGAGCAACCGTACCGTTACTGTCATATTGCTGTAGAACCGCACCATTGGACGCAGAAGCGCCATAAACATCCAGTACCTTGCCGGAATTCACATTGACAATGTTGTAGGTTCCATTGCCAATCTGCTGGAAACGGAATTTCTGTGCGTTCGTTCCATTAGCCGCATACAGCTGAATTCTAGCGCTGTTTGCGGTAGAAGCTCCTGGCACATCAAATACAAGATTGGATTTCCCTGCGGATTTGATGTTCACCGCAGCATTTACCGGTACACTAACTTCGCTAGAGGAAACAACGAATCGTTGAGCCTGAGTACCGTTTGGCGCATAAAGACGAATCGCAGTACCGTTAGAGGTGCTGCCACCGCTCAAATCAAGCACCCAATTACCCAAAGCCGACTGCAGATAATATCCCGCACCGGAATCACGAATGAACCACCGCTGTGCATTCGTTCCATTAATTGCATACTGTTGCACCACAGAATTATTACCCGCTGCCGCTCCTCGAACATCCAAGGCTTTATCGGAATTCACATTGGTAATCACATAGCTGCCATCTGATTGTTTAGAGAATTTAAATTGTTGCGCTTTGGACCCATTGCCGGAGTAGAGCTGAATAGTCGTGGAATCAGACGTGCTGGCGCCTGAAATATCCACGCTAGAAGCCACCTTGAAACGTACATTGATGAAATAATTACCATCAGGAACACTCACCACAGGCATCTTGCGCACATCAATGACGGACGAGTCCTGGGCATAATTCTTGCTGCCAAAAGCATTCATGTCCACGGAACCGCTGATGCCGTTGATACGGCCGGAACTGGTGTATTGCCAGCCGCGGTCGTTGGTGCCAAAGGCGTTGTATCCCATTTGAGCACCATACTGGGCCACCCAACGGGTCTTTGCGTAGATGTTCGAATTGTTCAACGGGCCTTGCAGGTAGCTCGTATACGAATACACACCGAGATTCTTGTATCCGGCGGACTGCAGTGCGCCATACCAGGCGTCGGCCATACCGCTATAAACATTCGGATTGGTCGGCGGGGTATGACCAGCCCACGTCCACTTCTCCAGGTCATAATACACAGGGTATTTCAGATTGTTCGGGCTCACGCCCATCTGGCGGAGTTTGGCAGCCACATCATTGCCTTCCGCACGTGCGCAGTTCGCATCGTATGCATACGAATACCAGTAGATGCCAAAAGGAATACCAAGACGTTTGCATTCGTTGATGTTGCGTTGCGCTTTGGTATCGGCGTCATTGCCCCATCCAAATCCTAGACGAATGATTGCACCTTCCACGCCGTCGGCTTTCGCCTTAGCCCAATCGATGTCTCCCTGCCATGAAGAAACATCAATCACGCCCTTGGCTTGTTGAACGAACAGGTTGTTCCTATAATCGAAAAACGCCTTTGTTCCGTTGTAGGTTCCCCAGTGTGCTCCGTATTCGTTGCTCTCGAATTTAGTGAGCCGGACAGTCGAGCCACCCTTCAAGGACGACTGCTCCGCAGACTGTTTCACAGGTTGTTCCACAGCATCTTTCACATCCGAGGCACTCACCGGAATGAATGATTCGCCATCCGTTTTGGCCAGTGGATCAGGTTGCTGCGATTGCGTGCCGACCAGCTGAGCGTCCGTCACGGTTTCGCCGGTCTCAATGTTCTGCACATCACCTTCCGGCGTAACCGCAAGGTTCTCCGAAACCACAGTGGAATCGTCCGAAATGTTTTCGCTTACCGTTTCCGGCAGCGTCGCGTTCGGATTGTCCGGCATGCTGTTTGACGAATTCTGCGCATCATCCACAGTTGCGGCAAAAGAACTTGGCGTATCCTCAATCGCAATATCCTGCATGGCGTAAGCCGGCACCACGGCAACGGAAACCGTCATTGCAACCACGGAAGCGGTGGTCGCAATCTTCATCAAGCTTTTCGGCGATATCATCGTCAGCCTCTCTCACAAAACGCATTTCACGCGTTGACGCAATTGCACACGCAAAACTTAAGTGTATTCTGAGATGTCCCCACTCAAAATAAAGCAGATGGATTCCAAACCAAACTTCACATTTACCGAATATGCCACAACATGAAGTGCTGGCATTCGGAAGTGGAACGGGTAACATACCTTATGTATTGTCATTTGGGAACAGAGGACCTTGTCGGACCACCTCCAATAGACAACATCAGAACGGTATCACGGACTCCTGGAGGGAAGCATGGCACGGCACGAAAGGCAGCCAAATAAAGCTGACAGTCAGGCAAGTAACGTCCGCAAGCCCCGGACTTTCAGCAGTACCGCGACCGTCGGGACCAACAAACCCGACAATTCCGTTAACATCACCAATCGTAACGGAAAGCCTGAAACAGACGCATCAGGGGTTTCCTATCAAACAAACACCAAAGATCCATTCCAAATCGCCATATCGCAAGGCGTGCAAGATGGCGACACTTGGGTACATAACCATGTCAAGAACTTGATTCGCCGTTCCATCATCGTAGCCGTTATCGTCGTTGCGGTATGCATTGTGGTCTTCGGCGTCATGGGCGTGAGAACATCGCAGAAAATGCGCGAACTGAATGCCATTAACGACTGCAGAGACGCGGTTGCCGCCATGAACGCTTCATATTCCAAGGATTTCCAGCTCAAGGGAAAGATTGTCGACGCATTTTCCAGCATGGATTCCTCATATGATCTGGAAAAGCTCAGCACCTTGTATCAGGAAGAAGTCAAATCGCCGAAGGCGCTTGACTGCAAAGCCGACCCGTCCGGGACCACCAGCAAGGCCAACACCGAACGAGCCGCATATGACAAACAGGCCAGAACCTTCGAGCGGGCGTTGACAAAGAACGAGGCAAATCAGAATTGAATACGAAACGATTGGCAAGAACGGCACTTGCCGTTATCGTAACCGTAGGAATAGTCGTTGCCATCATCGTCGGGTGCGGCCCCAAATGGGGCAACGGAACGGCAACCGGTAAAACCGGATCGCAATCCACCGCCACCGCCCATACTGCGGCCACTGTTGATGTGCAGCTGCCCTCGTACTACATGGACAATATGGTGTTCCAGCGCGATCAGCCAATCGTAGTCAAAGGCAACGTCAGCTCCACGGAAAGCAACCCCATCGACGTTTCGAAACTGTCAGCGACACTTACGCAAGGCAAAACCTCCGAGAGCGTCAAGGCAAAGGTAGCGAAAAACGGCAGTTTCACCTGCACGCTGAGCGCGCAAAAGGCAAGTCTCAATCCGTATTCGCTGCAAGTGCAGTACGCCGGCAAAACCGTGCTGAAACTGGCCAAAGTGTATGTGGGAGACGTCTTCGTAGCCGCTGGCCAGTCGAATATGGAACTCAACTATGTGCAGTATTACGAAAACGCTACTTACAATTTTGGCAATGGACTAATCACGACAGGCGATTTGCCGAAACCGCTCGTAGATGACAACGTGAAATTTGTCATCGCAAATCATGATGTTGAAGACACTGATTTTCCACTGTCCGCTGTTAATCAGAGCGCCGATGCATGGCTGACTGCAGATTCCACGAATTCACTGCACCTCAGCTATCTGGCTCAGCAATTCGCCATGCAGTTGCGCGCCAAGCACCCCAATGTGCCGATTGGCATCATCCAGACCGCGTGGGGTGGCACGCCTATTCGCCGGCATGTACAAGGCGGCGACATTTATGTGAACCATATCGCGCCGTTGAAGGGATTCCATGTGGCGGGCGTGCTGTGGTACCAAGGGTGCAGCGATGCCAATAATTACGGAACTGCTTTGCAATACGAATCGCAAATGACCACGCTCATCAACCAGTACCGTAACGTGTTCGGACGCAAGGACCTACCGTTCCTGTACGTACAGCTCGCGCGATGGCCGAACTACCAGTACACGCAAAACGTGCGAGAAGCGCAACGGACTACGCTCGGCAACACCAACCTGCACGATTCGTCGAATGTGGCGATGACGGTTTCTCTTGACACAGACAAGGGCACATCCGCGCTGATCCATCCGCTCGGCAAGGATATTCTCGGGGCGCGCATGGCCGCGCAGTATCTCGCCATGGAAGACGGCACCACCGTACCCAACGGACCGCTTATCGAACATGCCCGGCACACTGCGAACGGCGCAATCGCCTTGTCTTTCCGGAACGGCACCGCAAGCAGGCTGAAAGCCATGCAACCTAACTATTCGAAAACCGCGAGCGCAATCGCACCAAACTATAAGAGCGCTCCGAAAGCGACCCCGTTAAGCGGTATCAGCAATATCGCCGCTCCCACCACTACGACATTGCAGGGGTTTGAGGTCGCCAATTATTCCGGTCAATGGCAGGCGGCCAATGCCACTATCAGGGGCAATCAGGTGTTGCTCACCGCAGCCGATGGTTCAATACTGAACGATCTCAACGCCATGAGCCAGGTACGTTACCTGTTCAGTGGCAATCCAAAGTGCGCGAGCATGCTGTACAACAGCCTCAATCTGCCGGCTAGCCCATTCATCACTATTGTTGAGTGATCTTTGTTGGGGGCCGCCGCTAGATAAACCAATACGGGCGGGATAAGTACGGGCGGTCTGAGCCGTTGCTTGGCCTGCTTGGTCATGTTTTGAGCAGGCTGTTCCGGCTTCTGGTTTGGATTCTGGTTTCCCGCTTAAACTATGAAGACTGCTGCAGCATCGCAGAAACTAGACAAATGTCATTTTTCCACCGGTTTATTTAGGCACATTCCCCTCCTACTATGACATACGGAACGAACGCGAGCGCACAATCACAGATCGAATGCAAACGTGCGCAGGAGAGGAACCACCATGAGGAATCGTATTGCAGCAGCTGCAGCGGCGGGAATATTAACCATCGGCATGGCCGCCTTGCCTTCCGCGGCTTCGGCCAGTGAAGTCGCACCGTCTACGGACGGATTGGCCGGCAGCACCGCCATCAGCGGGCAGATCGACCAGGATATGGCCGTGTGCACCGACAAAGCGTGCGATGCCGTACAGCATGTGCGCAAAACCAACCAGCAGATCAAGTCGGACATCGATACCGCCAAGCAGCACGCCGAGCAGCTGCATCAGAACGCGCACGAGGACGCCGACGCGCTTCGCCAGTACGGCGAGCAGGCCTGGAAGAACTACCAGGAGGACCGCGAGGATATAAAGAATGCGATTGACGGCGCGGTCAAGCGCGGTCAGGAGCGCCACGACACTCTGCATCAGGATATGCAGGATACGCAGACCCATCTGAACCAGATGCATGCCGACATGAAAGAGACTCACGACGAGCTTAAAACCAGGCATGATGCGTTCGCGGCGAGCAGCCACCAGTGGCATCAGTCGTTCATCGCGGCGTTGAAGGACGCGAACTCCAAGACGGGTCAGCAGGGCGGCTCATCCGTTGCTACCGGCACGCATGGCATCACGGCTGGAACGAATGCCGGTACGACCGTTACTGGAGCCAACGGCACCACTGGCACTGTGCGCACGGCTGCCGACACTGGCACGAATGGTGCCGCAACTGGATCCGTCGCAGCGTCCGGCGATCAAACCGCCGCATCCACCGGCGCGCTGACCAAGTCGGAATATGGGCAGCTTGCACAAACCGGCATCGGCATTTCCCTTGCCTGCGCAGCCATTCTGCTGCTTGCCGGCCTTGCCTACGCCATGAAGACGTTCGTGCAGTATAAGCGCGAAACCAGCGAAGACTGAGCCGGCTCGCTGCCGGACAGCGTTTGCTTCATCGACTCATGAAAAACGGTCTCGAATATATCGGGACCGTTTTTTCATGCGCGTTTTTCGTATGTGCTTTTCATCTGCTATACGCATTGTTGCGATTCAATTGGAATGACGTAGTATAGCGACGTACAATGCAGCGCGAAGCGCGCGTACCGTGCGTGAACCGCGTGTATGTCCAGTATTCCCACTGATTTGTTACGTTGGCCGTTCTGATCAGCCCACTGGTCAATTCGCATAATGGGGAGCACTGCTGGCGATTCGCGGCGACGGCGTATCGCCATTCCCCGCCGTCCGTCCGGCACTACCCGCGCTCCCCACATCGCCGGCCTTTTCAGCATTGCCGATGTTGGTTCTACGCAACGACCCCGCGGCCAACGAGCGGATGGATCGCCTGCGCTGCGCCTGTTCCGTCTGCGAAGCGGACTGAATTGCGGGAAAAGCGCCCGTTACGGGACGAATACGACCGGTTGCGGTCGGAATAAAGCTTGGTGGCAAAACCTGCGTTGTGATGGCGCTTATGGATGCCATCTGCGGCTGCTGCGTATTATCAGGACCATCCGCAGCATCTTTTTCTTTCACGGTTTGCGATTCTTCCGCACGATTCGCGTCATCATTCGCATCCTCGCCCGTTTGCAAGGCAGACCCAGCTTCGCTCTGCTTTTCTTGTTTTTCCTGCTTTTCCTGCGGAGCGGCCTGCACATCACTCTGCAATACGATTGGCGATGAATTCGAACGGCGTCGGGCAAGCGCCGCCAGAGAGTCACGAGTATCAGCATCGCGTTGGTCAGTCTGCTGGCTGCCGGCAGCCGTCTTGTCAACCATCGTCGTGCTTCTTTCTCTCAACGTCACGATTTCGAGCGTAACGTAGCGCAGCGCAAAAGTGCGCGTAAAACGACGATGTACGCAACTCCCCCACCGAATCGCAATCAAATATCGACATATGAGGGCAAACAATCCCATTATTGAGACCACAGACTGGCACCAATAAGCCGCAGCATGGCAATCAGAGACTTTCCTGGATGCCGGCCCGTACACGCGAGACTTGCGATACGGGACGATTCAAAAACCGAGGCCAACGAAAGAAGCATTCGGAGGGAATCTGGAAGGAACCGGAAAACGGAGTGGAAAAGAAGGAACCCCAGAAACCGAATGATTCCAACGGTTTCCGGGGTTCCAATCCGGGCGGAGAATACGAGATTCGAACTCGTGAGGCTGTTACACCAACACGCTTTCCAAGCGTGCGCCATAGACCACTAGGCGAATTCTCCAATTATGCAACGCTTTCCAGTGTCTATCCGTTAAGCGCAACTTGACTAGAATACAACAGGAGCAGCAAAAAGCCAAATCGGCGTGTCGCACTGCTGGTTTGCAGAGTTGGGCATACGTGTCAAGGTTGTGCAACAGGTATGAGCGATCGGCTGCCTTTACTACGGATACTTCTTATTTCGCACACTGTAGATGCTATATTGCCGCCGATGGAATCCAATAGGCAACGGGATTCGGTAAGCATGGGAAAAGATACGAAAAAAGGGTTCCCGGAGCATATCCGGTGGGAATTCCAGGGAGCATGAAAAATGGGCCTCCCGGGAGCCAAAGGCTCGACCGGG
>ENA-OOXP01001657-OOXP01001657.1-human-gut-metagenome-genome-assembly--contig:-NODE-1657-length-13891-cov-3.369543_pt1 | contig 13891 bp, 9 predicted proteins | sample MGYA00241591_ERZ501351 | MGnify/ENA primary metagenome ERZ501351 (study PRJEB25962, sample SAMEA1968361) | human gut metagenome | biome: human gut; feature: human-associated habitat; material: faeces...
AGGGCAATCCTTTGGTCGCGTATCGGCGTTTTCGCATTTGTAGTTCTATGTCCTGCTGGTGTGCAGAGGTAAGAGACTACAAAGATAGGAAAACATTTTGAACACCATTTTATAAATCCCTAAAAACATTGCTTTATGCTGAATGACATGTAAGAAACAAGCAGAAGCCCAGCCGATCGACGGGCTGGCAATCGTGAAAGAGACCTCCACGCTCGGGAAATTGATTATCAAGGGCGTACCCAAAGAGGAGGCAAAGCGTATGATCGTAGAGAACCACTACTCGCACAAGTGGAACGAAGGCGGCTTCGGAAAGTACAATTTCGGAGTGTTCCGGGCGGAAGAACCCGACAAATGCCTCGGCGTTGCCGTTTACGGGTACATGAAAAACCCCGCCGCAAAGATATTTACGCACCCGAACCCGAAAGCGTGGGTTTGCGAGCTCAATCGCATGTGGATCGACGACACGCTGGGGAAGAACGCCGAAAGCGTGTTGATTGCCGCATCACTCAAACTGCTGCGCAAAGCTGATCCGAACATCGTCGCCGTTCAGAGCTTCGCCGACGGTCGCCTCGGCTGCGGAACGATATACAAGGCGTCGAATTTCCGGTATTACGGATTCCATTATACGCGGTTCCTGCGGAATAAACGAACCGAGGAAATCATACACGAACAAAACCTTACAGATACGACGTCGTTATCCACTTATTTACGCTCGAATATCGCGTATTTGATTGGCGATTTGGAAGTGCTGCAGATAAAAACATATCGCTACATTTACCCGCTTTGCAAGCATTTTCGATTCATAAAGCCGGAAAAACCTTATCCGCAATATGAGAAAGGAATCGAACCGGTCGAGTGGAACCGAGACAAACGGAAGATAAAAGAAAACATCATAATGTTACTCGACAAGGTTGCCGCATAAACATTCCGATCGTTTAATTCCTTTGTACAAAGGTAGTTTGAACACGAGTTAAACGCTTTTCGTTCGGAGTGCAAAAATCACGAAAAAATGCACATTTGAATTTTACAATCGGTACAAATGAATTTTGCGATTATACATGTATTCTGTTCATTGCGGAAATAAAAGACTATTATTCATATTTTCATTGTGTTACGTCTTTTTAGATTGGATTGGGAGCAGATCGATTCGTGTGTCTGCGCCGTATAAAAAGCCGGGGCGGACGATTTCCGTTTAAGAGTCTGTTTTGAATTTTATAAATGAGTTAGACATTGGCCGAGAGAAAATGTTTCGGCTTTTTTGAACCTCTTTTCTGCATCTTCTTTCAGCAGGTGCTGAAAATAGTTCGCTATTTACGCAACCTCCCCAAAAGAATCTACTCGAAAACAGCTTTCAAATAATCTCTACATAAAATTCGAGCAGGTTCTAAAAATTGAGATAGGGGAAAATGAGCACCTTTCGGCATGCAATACCGGAAGGTGTCATACGGATTTTGTACTTTTATCGAACGTTATTTTTTCAGTTTCGCCAACTGTTTTTTCAGGCTGAAACGGTCGAATTCGTCGATAAGGTTCGTCATCAGCTCTTTCACGCTCTCGATCTTTTCGGCTCGCCAGGCATTGACGCCGGCGAAAGCGTATCCTGCCGACAGGTTGCCTTTGAAGGCGTTGTAGAGAGCCATGATGATGCAGTAGGGGCTGTGGGTTACGTCGCAGGTCTTGATGCAGTTGAACGGACAGCTCTTGGGCTGTTTCAACCCTTGTTTCACCCGCTCCAGGAAAGAGTTGTGGATGGCCCGGCCCGGCATACCCACCGGACTTTGGATGATCTCTATGTCCTGTTGAGAGGCTTCGATGTAACTCCGCTTGAACTCCGTCGAGGCGTCGCACTCCTCCGTGGTGACGAAGCGCGTGCCCATCTGGACACCGTCGGCGCCCAGCTCCATGATGCGATAAATGTCTTCGCCCGTGTAGATGCCGCCTGCTGCGATGACCGGGATGTGCGTGTCGTGCGCCGTGCCGAAACGACGAACTTCCGAAACGATTTCGGGCAGCAGCCGCTCCAGCGAGAAGTGTTCGTCGGTGATCTGTTCCGGCTTGTTGCCCAGGTGTCCGCCGGCCTTGGGTCCCTCGACCACGATCGCGTCGGGAACGTATTTGTAGTTGGCGAGCCATTTCTCGCAGATGAGCTTGGCGGCTCGGGCCGACGAAACGATCGGAGCCAACTTCGTCTTGCTGCCTTTGGTCAGGAACGACGGCAGGTTGAGGGGCATACCGGCCCCCGAGAAGATGATGTCGGCCTTCTCTGCGATGGCCGTTCTGACCATGTCTGCGAAGTTGGACATGGCCACCATGACATTGACGCCGATGATACCTTTGGTCTTTTCACGGGCTTTGCGCAGCTCTTCGCGCAGGCCCCAGATGCTTGCCGTATTGTAGTCTTTGGAGTGTTCCCGGTAGATGACGCCCAGTCCGGCCGAGGAGATCACTCCCACACCGCCTTGGTTGGCTACGGCCGATGCGAGTCCCGAGAGGGAGATGCCTACGCCCATACCGCCCTGAATGATGGGAAGACGGGCCAGCAGATCGCCGATTTTCAATGTTTTCATAGTTAAAGTTGCTTTGAATTTATATTTTTCCTTTCTCTCCGTACGTCGTGCCCGCCGATCGTGTCGTATCGTTTGTCGATTCGGCTTTTTCGTAAGTTTCTCCTTGAGCGGATGTTTCGATCGGTTTCAGGTTTTCCCGAAAGGCGGCTCTGTGCGGGGAGAGTGGAGCTTTTTGTAAGTTTTGGATCCCGGGTGCCCGTAAAAATATTGTATGTAGGGTCGGGACAGTTTGTATTTCTGTTATTGTTCCGCTGTCGGTGCGACGGTCAGTTCGAGCTCCTCGAGCCGTGCCACGGGTGCGATGTCCAGGGTTGCGATATTGCCGTTCATGTAGCGGTAGTATCCTGCCAGGGCGATCATCGCCGCGTTGTCGGTCGTGAACTTGAATTCGGGCAGGAAGGTGCGCCATCCCCGTTTCCTTCCCTCCTCCGTGATGCCGTTGCGGAGCCCTGAATTGGCCGATACGCCGCCTGCGATGGCGATGTCGCGGATCCCGTACTCCTTGGAGGCTTTTACGAGCTTGTCGAGCAGAATTTCCACGATGGTCGTCTGCAGCGAGGCGCAGAGGTCGGCTTTGTTTTTCTCGATGAAATTCGGATCTTCGGCCATTTCGTCCCGCAACGTATAGAGGAACGAGGTTTTGAGTCCCGAGAACGAGTAGTCGAAACCTTCGATGCGGGGTTTGGCGAAGCGGAACGCGTGCGGATCGCCCTCCTTGGCCAGTTTGTCGATCACCGGCCCGCCCGGATAGGGCAGCCCCATGACTTTGGCGCACTTGTCGAACGCTTCGCCCGCCGCGTCGTCGATCGTCGTGCCGACGATCTGCATGTCGAGCGGACCGTCCACTTTTACGATCTGGGTATGTCCTCCGCTGACCAGCAGGCAGAGGAACGGAAAGTCGGGGTGCGGAAGCTGTCGGTCGGGCAGGTCCAGAAAGTGGGAGAGGATGTGCCCCTGCAGATGATTGACCTCCACCAGCGGAATGTCGTGGGAGATCGAGAGTCCTTTGGCGAACGATACGCCCACCAGAAGCGATCCCAGCAGACCGGGGCCGCGCGTGAAAGCGATCGCGTCGATCTTGTCGATCGTCACGCCGGCCTCTTTCAGGGCCGTATCGACTACCGGGACGATATTTTGCTGGTGGGCCCGGGATGCTAGTTCCGGGATCACGCCGCCGTATTTTTGGTGCACGGCCTGCGAGGCGATTACGTTCGAGAGGAGCGTCCGGTCGCGGATGACTGCGGCCGAAGTGTCGTCGCAGGAGGATTCTATGCCTAAAATGGTAATGTCCATGTGATTTTTGTGTGGCAAAAAACTTTACAAAGATAGTGAAAGCCGAGAGAAAATGGGAACTTGTTCCCATTTTTCCGAGGTACATCCTATCCAAGACTATGTCAAAGATACGAATAAGCCGAGCGCAAAAGCAAATTTATTTGTGTTTTTCCGAGGCGGAATTATCCGAATAAAAATCAAAGATACGGAATAAAATCCGAAATGATTCGCCGATGTCCGTATTTATTTCGGGCGGCAGCCGATACCGGGTCTCTGTCCGGGTTTCGGAAAAACTCCGAAATGCGATTGGCAACAGGTTTGCGGTTCTGTATTGTACCGGGCGCAGATTTTTACCGGTCGTTGCGGGAGGGCTTCGCGGCAAGTTCTTCGAACGGTGACTTTTAACGATAAATATCCGGTCTGCCGGATGTTAAATCCCGAAATTTGCTTAAATTTGCAATTTATTAAAAACGGTTTTGTCGGATAATGCGCAGGATAGTGAACATACTGGCCAAGATGGTGTCGGCGATCGTGCTGGCGCTGATCTTTCTGCCTCTGTTGGTCGCCCTGTTGTTCGAGATTCCTGCCGTTCAGAATTTCGTCGCTCGGGAGGCGACGGAAATAATCTCCCGCAAGCTCGGCACCCGCATCAGTATCGACCGGGTGGATATAGGCTTGTTTTACCGCGTTTCGCTCGACGGATTCTATGTCGAGGATTTCCAACGGGATACGTTGCTTTATGCCGGCCGTCTGGATGCCCGGATCAAGAGCCTCGGCCTGTTCGGGGGAGGGCTCGTTTTCAGCCGGGCCGAATTGTCGGACGCCCGTTTTTGCCTGCGCGAAACTCCCGACGGGGAGATGAACATCAAGCAGGTGGTCGATAAACTTTCCAAAAAGGACAAGGCCCGGGCGGAGGGAAAATTCAGGCTGGAGATCGAGCGTCTGGAAACGGATGGGCTGGATTTCAGCATGGAACGGCTGGAGCACCGCAATCCGTCGTACGGGGTGGATTTCGCCGATATGCACCTGATCGACATCCGGGCCGAACTGAAGAATTTCACCATCGACGGTCCGGTGATCCATACCGACATCGGGCGTTTGGCGATGCGCGAGCGCAGCGGATTTGTCGTCGAAGACCTGGCGGGCTGTCTTTGCATCGCCAACGGCTGTATCGATATCCGGGAGGGACACATTCGGACGGCGAAGTCGAATATCGAGTTGCCTTCGCTTTCATTGATCGGATTGGACTGGGCCCTTTACAAAAATTTCGTCGAGGAGGTGGACATCACGGCGCAGGTCGTCAATACGACGCTGTCGTCCGACGACATCGCCTATTTCTCGCCCAAAATGAAGGATTGGCACCTGACGCTGACCGACGTGAACGCTGATGTGAGCGGCCCTGTGGCCGATATGTCGGGATCGCTGCGCTCGGTCCGCACGGGAGCCGACACGAAACTGTCGGTCGATTTTGCGGCGCAGGGACTGCCCGATGTCGGAAAGGGGCATTTTAAGGCCGACATTTCCGAACTGACGACTTCGGCGGCGGATGTCGATCGGCTGGCGGCTGCCCTCACAGGCAAGAATTTGCCCGACGAGGTGCTGCGTATTGCAAAAAATGCGGGCAAAATCGGTCTTACCGGCAAATTCGACGGAACGCTCACGGCCTTTGCTGCGGATGCTGCGCTGGCGACCGAGATCGGCGGTGCGACCTGCCTGTTGCAGGTGAGCTCGCTGCGCGACGGCTGTCGCGGTGTGCTGGGCGATGTGAAAACGTCCAGTCTGCAACTGGGCGAGTTGCTGGAAAACGATCTGCTCGGTCCCCTCTCTCTGAATGTGCATGTAAACGGCGAACTCAGCTCGGAACACTCCGACGCCGAAGTGTCGGGCGAGATCCTGCGATTGGGGATCAACGGATATGATTACGATTCGCTCCGTATGAAGGGGCACCTGGTGAACCGGGAGTTCAACGGATTGATCGAAGCCCGGGACAGGAATCTGCGGTTCGATTTTAGAGGGCTGCTCGACCTGAACGATGAGCAGAGGCCCCGCTACGATTTTGCGCTGGACCTTGAGGAGGCGAACCTGGCGGCTCTGGGGGTGAATCGCCGCGATTCGGTGTCGGTGCTTGCCGCCCGGATTGCTGCGCGTGCCGTCGGCCGTACGCTCGACGACCTGAACGGAATAATCTTCGTCCGTGATGTATCCTATCGTTATAACGACCGCGAGCTTGCGGCCGACAGCGTTGTGATCGTGGGTCGGAACAGCTTGTCGGACAAGTTTATTCGTCTGCGTTCCGATTTTGTCGATGCCGACTACGAGGGGAAAACCTCCTACAAGGAGGTGTTCGCCTACCTGCAACAGCGTTTCCGAGATTATGTCCCGACGCTTGACGGCGGTCCCGGCTGGCAGGCGCAGCATCCCGATACGGTAGAGTTGGCTGACGGATATTCCCAACTTACGGTCAATGTCCGGAAGATCAATCCGCTGGTCAATGCCGTTTCTCCCGGGTTACAGATCGCGGACGGATCGCGGTTGCTGCTGCGGATCAACCCGGCGAACGACAAACTTTCGTTCGAAGCGGCCTCGGATTACATCGAGCGGGGCCGGATGCTGGTGACACGTCTGAATCTGGGTGCCCATAACCGGGGCGACTCGCTCGTTTTCGCGGCTTCGACCGAGGATCTTTATCTGAACAGTTTTCACATGAGCCGTGTCGGAATGAGCGGAGGGGCCAAGGATAACAAGCTGGAGTTGATTACCGATTTCGCGGATACTATCGGCGATGTTTCCGGACGGATCGGATTCCGTTCGGAATTTGCCCGGGGACGAGGTCCTGCGGGCCGGCAGATCGATCTGCGGCTGACGCCGTCGTACATCAGCCGGGGAGAGAAGACTTGGAATATCTATACGGACGGTATTACGGCAGATACTTCCCGGATACGAATCGACCGTTTTCGAATGGTCAATGCCGGACAGCAACTGCTGCTCGACGGCGTCGTATCGCGTCGTTTGCAGGATTCGGTGCAATTGACGCTGCATAATTTCGAGCTGGCGCCCTTCTCGCAGTTCACCTCGTCGATGGGCTACCGTGTGGACGGTCGTACCAACGGTTCGGCGACGATGAAAGCGGTGCTCGGGGCCGGCGAGGTGCAGGCCGATATCGTTGTGGACAGCATTTCGATCAACGATCTCGCCGTTCCGTCGATCTGGCTGCGGTCCCGATGGGATTTCATACAGAACCGCGCGGGTATTCTGGTGCAGCAGCGGGAAAATCTCGATACTCTCGTTCGTGGTTTTTACGCCCCTTCGCAAAAGCGTTATTACGCCCGGGCTACCCTCGACGCAGTCGAACTTTCGGCGCTCGATCCCCTGCTGAAGGGGGTGGTCGAGCGGACCGGCGGCAATGCCGATGTCGATATCGCCCTGCGCGGCAGCGGTAAGGAGGCGAACCTTTCCGGGCAGATCGCCGTGCGCGATTTCACCACGACGGTGGATTTTACGCAGGTGACCTACACGATGCCCCGGACCGTGATCGAGGTTAAAAACAATCATTTGATTGCCGAAGGCGTGCCGCTGTACGATCCGGAGAAGAACGATGGCCTTTTCTCGATCGACCTCAATCTGGAACATTTGTCCAATATCTCCTATTCGGTGAAAGTGCTGCCGAAAGAGTTGATGGTGCTCAATACCACTTCGAAGGATAACGACCTGTTCTACGGCCGGATTTTCGCTTCGGGTTCGGCGACGATCGCGGGCAGCAAGGGCGGTGTGAAAATGGACATCGTGGCTACCACCGAAGGCGATTCCGAATTTTATATGCCTCTGTCGGGACGGTCGAATGCGAAAACGGCCGATTTCGTTACGTTCGTCACCCCTGAACAGATCGATACGACCGACTATCTGGTGCGCAAGAAGCTGCTCTTCCAGCAGCAGGGGCGTAAAAAGGAAGCCGCAGGCAGCACGATGGATATTACGATGGCTCTCAATGTGCAGGACAATACCGCTTTCCAACTGGTGATCGACCCGACGGTCGGCAGTGCCCTGAAAGGTCGTGGCAACGGTATGCTCAACCTGCATATCAATCCGGGTAACGGTATCTTCAATATGTACGGCGACTATACGCTCATCGAAGGCAGTTTTCTTTTCTCATTGCAGAATATCATTTCTAAGAAATTCATCATCGAGAGCGGTTCGATGATTCAGTGGACGGGCGAGCCTGTCGATGCGCGGCTCGACATCAATGCCGTCTATAAGCTCAAAACGTCGTTGCAGCCTCTGTTGAACACTGTAACCGCCTCTTCGGACGACGACCAGAGCGGTTCCCGGATTTCGGACCGTTCGGTGCCGGTCGATTGTAAGATCCATATCGGCGGTCGTTTGAGCAACCCGCAGTTGGATTTCAGCGTGGTCGTGCCCGTTACAGATATAGAAACGCAGGCTGCGGTGGCCAGCGTGCTCAATACGCAGGAAGCCCAAGCGCAGCAGTTCATTTCGCTGGTCGCACTGGGTACTTTCAGCAATTCCGGCAGTGCCAATATCGGTGCTTCTTCCGGTGTGGCAACGGGTCTGGAGATGCTTACCAACCAGCTTACCAACTGGTTTTCGACAGATGATTACCGGATCATCCTGAACTACCGGGCTGGCTCCGAAATGACCGGTGACGAGGTGGATTTCGGCTTCTCCACCAATTTGATCAACAACCGTCTGCTGGTCGAGGTCGAGGGCAATTACATCATCGACAACAAACAGGCCGTAAGCAACAATGTTTCCAACTTCATGGGCGAAGCGCATGTGACGTGGCTGATCGACAAGTCGGGCAACCTGCGTCTGAAGGCGTTCACGCAGACCATCGATCGTTTCGACGAGAACCAGGGCCTGCAGGAAACCGGTATCGGGATCTCCTATAAGGAGGATTTCAATAATTTCAAGGATCTGAAACAGCGTATTCGGGACCGCTTCACCAACAAGAAACGTCAGAAAAAGCGTCAGGCCCGCCGCGAGGAGCAGGCTCGGCGTGCGGCGGAAGAGGCCCAACGGCAGGAATTGCTTCTGCCGGAAGATCCGCCGGAGCCTGAATACGACATGGAGCGGGATTGATACGGAAAAAGTAAAACTCGAATAAAATAAATTTAATTCACTCAAAAAGATTATGATTAGTTTGTTGCAGACCGCAGATGCGGTCGTTGTCGCGGAGCAGACCCGCATGGGACTTTGGCAGTTGTTTATGAGCGGCGGATGGCTGATGTGGGTTTTGTTGATTCTGGGAGGACTCACGATCTTTATCTTCGTGGAGCGCTTCATGGCGATCCGTAAGGCGTCGGAGTTCGATATGAATTTTATGAACCGCATCCGTGATTATATTTTGGACGGCAAGGTCGCCGCTGCGGTCGATCTTTGCCGCAAAACCAATACGCCGATCGCCCGTATGATCGAAAAGGGTATCGGCCGGATCGGTCGTCCGATGAGCGACGTGCAGTCGGCCATCGAGAACGTGGCGAACCTCGAAGTGTCGAAGCTCGAAACCAACCTGCCGATCCTGGCGACCATCGCCGGCGGCGCCCCGATGATCGGTTTTCTCGGTACGGTGGTCGGCATGGTGCAGACTTTTATGGATATGGCCGCTGCGGGCGGTACGGTCGATATGTCGCTCCTTTCGAGCGGTATGTACGTGGCGATGATCACGACGGTCGGCGGTCTGCTGGTCGGTATTCCGGCCTACTTCGGTTATAACTACCTGGTGGCCCGCATCGAGAAGCTCGTTTTCCGGATGGAGGCCAACTCGATCGCCTTTATGGATATTCTGAATCAACCCGTTCAAAAGTAATCTGTTATGGCAATCAAACGCGGATCCAAGGTCGATAAGTCGTTTTCGTCGGCTTCGATGACCGACCTGATCTTCCTGTTGCTGCTGTTCATGCTGATCGCTACGACGCTCATCAACCCCAATGCCATCAAGCTGATTCTGCCGAAAAGTTCGAATCAGTTGAAGGACAAGGCAATGACGACGATTTCGATCCAGGATACGGGACATGGATACAGGTATTATGTCGAGACGGAAAACGTCGGCTCGCGCGAGGGCGTGGAGAAAGCCCTCAAGTCCCGGCTGACGGGACAGGAGAACCCTACCGTTTCGCTGCATTGCGACAAGTCGGTGGCTTTCGACGAAGTGGTGGCCATGATGCGCATGGCCAAGGCCAACAATTTTACGCTCATCGCGGCTACCTCGCCCGAATAGAGTGAAACCCGGGGAATGCCGCCCTGCGGTGTTTTCCTTGTGAGAATTGACCGATGTATTATTACGATCCGAATAACGATAAATCGAATGCACGCCGTTGGGCGGGGCTCGCAGCTTTGCTTTATGCGCTGTCGATCGCGGCGGCTTTCCTGTTCGTGTCGTTCGATATGGGGCGGGACGAGCTGCTTCCCGGCGAAGGGTTGCTGATCGATTTCGGGACGACCGAAACCGGTCTGGGCGACCGGGACCTGTCGGCTACCGATGTGCAGGCACCGCCGCAGCAGGCGGCCGAAGCGTCGCGGCAGCAGGTCGAGTACGTGACCAGCGAGCGGGAGGAGATCGCCGTGCAGACACCGCAGCCGGAGAAGAAACCCCGCGAGCGGGAGACTCCGGGACAAACTCCGCAGCGCAGCGACGCGCAGCAGCCTGCCGAACAACCCCGCACGGTAAACCGTCGGGCGCTCTTCCCGGGCCGCACGGCGGGGAGCACTTCCACGTCGGAGGGGCCTGCTGCGGGCGAGGGTAACGCCGGGGACCTTTCGGGGGCGCCGGAAGGCAGTCACGACGGCACGGGCCAGAGCGATTCGGGCATTGCCTACGACCTTTCGGGGCGCTCGGTGGTGGGAAAACTGCCCAAGCCTTCCTATCCGGGCAATGAGTCCGGCAAGGTCGTCGTCGATGTGACTGTCGATGCTTCCGGTCGGGTGACATACGCCTCCTATCGGGCGCAGGGATCGACGACCAACAGCAAGCGGCTGGTCGATGCGGCGGTCGAAGCGGCCCGCAAAGCTCGGTTTTCATCCAGCGAGAGTTTGATGCAGACCGGAACGATTACCTATGTCTTTACGTTGGAATAGATTGGAATGCGCTGCCAATCCGGTTTGCCGTGCGACGTTGCACCGCATCGACTGAAGGCGCGATAACAGCAGCGGACGATGGCTGCGAAAACGACACGAATGATACGTACGATATTATTGATTGCGGCTTCGTGCCTTGCATGGCTCGGGGCCGGCGCCCAGCAATACGAGGGAGCGCACCTGAAATTCGAGAGTTCGTTCCATAATTTCGGGAGCGTACCCCGTTGGGGCGGCGATCTGGTTTGGGAGTTCGAATATACGAACGACGGCTCTGCTCCGTTAGTAATAGTAAGGGCGCAGACTACCTGCTCGTGCCTGAAGGTGAGCCACTCCAAACGCCCTCTCGCACCGGGCGAAACGGCTGTGATCCGTGTGGTCTATGAACCGCATAAGAATGAACCGGGAGCTTTCAGCAAGGTGATTCAGATCTATTCCAATTCGGTTTCGGGGCGGGAGTTGATTACCGTTTGCGGGAACTCTCTGGATACCGAATGATCCGGTGCCGGAAAGGGTGTGTCCGGGGATCGACCGATAGAAGGGTCTCTTTTAGGGGCGGTTTCGAGAAGATGTCAAGATGGGATCGGATGTTCGCATGAACACCGTAAAATAGTTCGACGTATGCCGTTTTGACGATAACCGCCCGGTTTGTAATTCCGAATTGCGTCGAACCTGTATTGCTTATGGAACTGTTATTTACGAACTGTACGATTCTGCCCATGACGGCAGAGAAGGAGCCCCGGACTTTCACGGGGGCGGTCGGCGTGGCGGATCGCCGTTTGGCGCTGGTCAGCGACGATCCCCGGCGGATCGAAGCGTTCCGGCGGGAGCATCCCGGGGTGCGGGAGATCGACGGCACGGGCAAAGTGCTCATGCCGGGACTTATCAATACCCACTGCCACGTGGCGATGACTCTCCAGCGGGGCTATGCCGACGACATCGCCCTGATGAAGTGGCTCCACGAATATATCTGGCCTTTCGAGGCGCAGCAAACCCCGGACGAAATCGTGCTGGGAGCCGAAATGGGTATTGTCGAAATGTTGCTGGGCGGCGTCACGACGTTCGTCGATATGTACTGGCATGAAAACCGTATCGCCGAGGCCGTGCGGCGGCTCGGTATCCGGGCCATGCTCGGAGCGAGCTACCTGGATACGAGTTGGGAGGCTTTTGCCGACGATGTGGAGCGGATGATCGCCACCACGGGCGACTGCGACCGTATCCGGTTGGCCGTGGCGCCCCATTCGCCCTATACCTGTTCGCCGGAGTCGTTGCAGCGGGGCAAGGAGCTGGCACGCCGCCACGGACTCTGGTTCATGACCCATATTTCCGAAACCGAAGACGAGGTGCGTATCGTGCGGGAGCGTTACGGTACTACTTCTGTCCGGCATCTCGATGCCCTCGGTATTCTCGACGACCGGACGATCGGTGCGCATTGCGTCCACGTCGATGACGGGGATATCCGCATCCTGCGGGAGCGCGGAGTGGCCGTGTCGCACAACCCCCAGAGCAACATGAAGATTTCGAGCGGTATCGCCCCGATCGCCCGGATGCATAGCGAAGGGGTGCTTTGCACGATCGGCACGGACGGTACCTGTTCGAACAACGACCTGGATATGTGGGACGAGATGCGTACCGCATCGTTCTTGCAGAAAGTAGCGACGATGGATCCCTGCGTGCTGCCTGCCTATGAAATTCTGAAAATGGCGACCGTCAATGCGGCCCGTGCGATCGGTCATGCCGGCGAGTTGGGCGTTATTAAGGAGGGTGCGCTGGCGGATTTCATTCTGATCGATGCGGTGAAGCCGCACCTTATGCCGGTATATAATATGGTGGCGAACCTGATCTACTGCGGCAAGGCTGCCGACGTGGATACCGTCGTGGTGAACGGCGAGATCGTCGTCGAGGGCCGCCGGATCGAGGGCGTCGATCTGTCGAACCTTTGCTTCCAGGTGCAGCATACGGCCGAGGACATTGCCCGCCGTACGGCCGCAGCGAAAAAGTAGGCTTTCAAGGTTGCCCGCAACTGAATGAAAGGGCTGTTCGATAACTTCCCGAAATTGAAAATCACCCCTGCCGGAGTTTATTCCGACGGGGGTGAAAACGTTAAAATAGGACTTGTCAGACAATCCCTCTGTTTCCCGGTATTTCGTCCGTTTATTCGAGCAGCAGCTCTTCCAGGTCGGGAATTGCGGGGAGGATGTAATCGGCTCCGGCCGCTTCCAGTTCCGCCCGGTCGCCGTAGCCGTAGAGAACTCCGGCGGAGTCGATGCCGATGGTTTTTGCACCGAGAATGTCGTATTTGCGGTCGCCGATCATTAAGGCGGTTCCGCGATCGGTGATGTTGCTCCCGGCCAGCACGTGAGCGATCACATCGGCCTTCGTCGGCAGCGAGCCGTCCAGTCCTGTGCCGCCGACGAAGGAGAAATAGGGGGCGATGCCGAAGTGGTCGAGGATCCGCTCGGCGAATACCCGGGGCTTCGACGTGGCGACGCAGAGCGTATATCCGCTGCTTGCGAGCGTGTCGAGCAGTGCGTCCATCCCGTCGTAGAGCCGGTTTTCGAAGATGCCTTTTTCGGTGAAATACTCCCGTGATACGGCTACGGCTTCGCTGGTCTGGCGGTCGTCGAAACCGTAAAATGTCCGGAAGGACTCCGCGAACGGCGGTCCGATGAAGGGGCAGAGCTCGCGTAGGTCGCTCACTTCGATACCGAAATGCCGCAGGGCGTATTGTACCGAACGGGTGATGCCCTCCATCGGGTCTGTGAGCGTGCCGTCGAGGTCGAACAGCAGATGTCGGTATTTTTTCGTCATTGTATTGAATTTGTTGTCCGAAACCCCGCTCGGCAGCGGCGTGTCGTCGTTTTTTTGATGTTTTCGTCTCCTGATAGGCTTCGTCGGCTTCCGAATCCCGGATTTCCCGGTAGGACGGACGAGCAGGAAACAGTCGTTTGCCGACCGCCCGG
>ENA-OOXP01001658-OOXP01001658.1-human-gut-metagenome-genome-assembly--contig:-NODE-1658-length-13879-cov-2.156250_pt1 | contig 13879 bp, 9 predicted proteins | sample MGYA00241591_ERZ501351 | MGnify/ENA primary metagenome ERZ501351 (study PRJEB25962, sample SAMEA1968361) | human gut metagenome | biome: human gut; feature: human-associated habitat; material: faeces...
AGTACATCATGCAAAAGAAGAGGGCGTGATCTTTGATCTGCTCCAGAACCCGACAGAAATTCTTGTAGATGAGAATGGCTGGGTAAAAGGCGCGAAAGTCATTAAGATGGAACTCGGTGAACCGGATGCATCCGGAAGAAGAAGCCCGGTAGAGATTCCGGGATCTGAGTATGAGATCGAGGCAGATACCGTGATCATGTCACTTGGAACTTCACCGAACCCGCTGATCTCTTCCACTACAAAGGGACTTGAGATCAACCGCAGAAAATGTATCATCGCAGAGGAAGAAAACGGTGCTACCTCAAAAGCCGGTGTATTTGCCGGTGGTGATGCCGTAACCGGAGCTGCAACTGTAATTCTTGCCATGGGTGCAGGAAAAGCTGCCGCAAAGGGAATCGATGAATATCTGAGCAATAAATAATAGACCAGTGATGGTAAAAATGCCGGAGTCAGTGGAAACTGCTGATGTCCGGCATTTTTTCTTAAAAACTTTTTTTATAAAAATTTCTTAACACATCTAAAATATTCCTTAAATCTTATCCAAAACCTACTTTTTTTCAAAAATATTGGTTATACTTGTAAGCAAAGTTATGATGAATTGTAAATGAGTCAGAGTGACAGTGATGAATACTAAGAGGTATAGCTATATGGAGGAAAATGTGAACCAGACAGAGAAAGAAATGGCAGAAAACGAAAAACAGAATCAGACGGGAAAAGAAGTGGCAGAAAATGCAGACCGGGAACAGACAGAAACGATCCGGGGACTGACCGCACAGCAGGTGGCAGAGCGGAAAGAAAAGGGTCTCTGGAATAAAAAAGCGGAGTCGGCGACAAAGACGACGAAAGAGATCGTAAAATCAAACGTATTTACATATTTTAACCTGATATTTTTAGTGATCGCGTTATTGTTAATCGGCGTTGGTGCTTTCCGTGACCTGACTTTTCTTCCGATCATCATTGCAAATACATTGATCGGTATTGTGCAGGAAATCCGTTCTAAAAAAGTACTGGATGATCTTTCTATTTTAAACAGTCCTAAAACAAGGGTGATCCGGGATGGCAGTAAAAAGGAGATTCCCGCGGATGAACTGGTACTGGATGATATTGTGGAGCTTTCTGCGGGTGGACAGATACCAGCGGATGCGGTTGTGTTAAACGGACAGTTAAATGTCAATGAATCACTTCTTACCGGTGAGTCAGATGAGATCGTAAAGAAAAGCGGGGACGAACTTCTGTCTGGCAGTTTTGTGGTGTCAGGAAGCTGTCTTGCACGACTGACAAAGGTTGGAGAAGAGTCTTACATATCGAAATTGACCCATCGGGCAACCCAGACAAAAGAAGGGGAACAGTCAGAGATGATCCGTTCTTTAAACCGTCTGGTACAGGCAGTTGGTATTGTAATCATTCCGATCGGTGTGGTTCTTTTTGTGCAGCAGTTTGTGTATGCAGGTACTCCTTTGCGGGACAGTGTAACAAGCATGGTGGCTGCGATCCTTGGTATGATACCGGAGGGACTTTATCTGTTAGCGAGCGTTGCTATGGCGGTAAGTGCCATGCGTCTGGCAAAACAGCAGGTTTTAATCCACGACATGAAATGTATTGAGACGCTAGCGAGAGTGGATGTACTCTGTGTGGACAAGACGGGAACGATCACAGTTCCTGACATGGAGGTAGATACTTTTGTTCTCACAGAAGATCTGATGAAAACGGTTCCGGATGGAGATGATGGTACCAGGGTTTATGTCGATGCAGGAGACAGGGAAGAACAGGAACAGAAATATCGACAGGTCAGAGAAAAAATCGCTGAATTTGCTGTAAACATGAATGCAGATAATGCAACGATGGAGGCGGTCAAAGCATACTTTAAGACAGGGAATACCGTGAATATAAAAAAAGCAGACAAAGTGTTTGCATTTTCATCCAAAACAAAGTACAGCGGAATCATTTCAGAGGGAAAAAGTTATGTGATCGGGGCACCTGAATTTGTGCTTCGGGAGGATTATGCAGAGTACAAAGACCGAATAGAAGCGTATAGTGAGAAAGGGTATCGTGTCCTTGTGTATGGCAGATATGAGGGAATTTTAGACGGACAGCAGCTTACGGAAAAAGTATTGCCGATCGCGTTTATCATGCTGACAAATGCGATCCGGGAAGGAGCAAAGGAAACCTTTTCCTATTTTACAGAGCGTGGTGTGGAGATCAAGGTTATCTCCGGGGATAACCCTAAGACTGTTGCTGAAATTGCGGAAAAAGCGGGAATCTGTGGCTCAGATAACTATGTGGATGCATCCACGTTGACAACAGATGAGAGTATCGCACAGGCTGTAGCAAAATATCAGATTTTTGGCAGGGTGACACCTGATCAGAAGTTAAAGTTTGTGGAAGCGCTGAAAGCACAGGGAAGAACGGTTGCCATGACGGGTGACGGTGTCAATGATGTGCTGGCATTAAAAGATGCGGACTGCAGTATCGCAATGGCATCGGGAAGCGAGGCAGCATCGCAGGTGGCACAGCTTGTTCTTTTGGACAATGATTTTTCAAGGATGCCGTCGGTGGTGATGGAAGGGCGTAGAGTGGTAAACAATATCCAGCGCTCGGCAAGCTTATATCTGGTCAAAAATATTTTTTCCATGCTGCTTGCAGTATTTTCCATGATCTCTATGATCAATTATCCACTGGAACCGTCACAGATTTCATTGATCAGTATGTTTACGATTGGAATTCCGTCTTTTGTGCTTGCATTAGAGCCAAACAAAGACCGCATACAGGGACATTTTATGACAAATGTGTTGTTGAAGGCATTGCCTGCCGGACTTACCGATTTTTTTGCTGTCAGCAGTCTGGTATTGTTTTGTCAGGTATTTGGTGTGAACGAAGAGGACATTTCGACATCCTGTACGATACTTGTTGCTATTGTTGGATTTATGATCTTATATCAGATCGCAAAACCGATGACGGCCGGACACCGGGTACTGATGGTTGGAATGGTCGCCGGCTGGCTGTTCTGCATGATATTTGTCAGCCACTTATTTGCAATCAGGGATATCTCAGGGCAGTGTATGATGCTGACTGCGGTATTTACGGTTGCAGCGGAGTCCATTCTGCGGTATCTGTCGAAATTTGTGGAGTGGATGCGGGAAAGTCTTTTAGTGTTAAAAAAGAAAATACATCAGGCAACAGCATGAAAGAGGACAGGTATTCGGTAAGGATAAAAACCGGATAAAAACCCAGCCGCTCCGTTTTTAAAGCAGAGCGGCTGTTTAGCAATCAATTTTTGTGAAAATGAAATGTTGCAGTTATTCCAGATTAAGGTGTTTTTTGATGATAACCATGCACACGATATAGAAAACAACACACTCGATGATCGAAAAGAGCGATCCGGAAAACAGCATAGAGGAAACAGTTGTGCTGAATGTAACGTTTTCAGTGGCATTATAAGTTACAACATTGACGTTGTTCATGACACCAAAATATCCGGTAAGTACCAGGATGATCGAGGATACAATCTGACCTGACATGTAAAAGACGATTCCGGCACCGATGGAAGCTCCTACTTTATGTTTTGTAAAGAGCTGACCGATAGAACCGCTTGCAAATACCATCAAAAGGTACTGTAGGCAGGATAAGATCATGGCAAAAATCATATAAATGCTAAACGTATGGAGAGACATGCCAAACAGATTCTGGAAATCTACCATGAGCATATCAAAATCTGCATCAAAGGAAAATCCTCTGTTTGCCGCACAGCCCAGGGCGAAGATCGATACAAACATAATGATCAGGGAGAGCATCAGCCAGCATAGGGAAACGAGCAGTTTTACATTAAAAATTGACATCTGGCCAACCGGCAGTGTGTGTGTCAGATAACCCTGATCGGAATACATGGTTTTATAAAAATGTACACACATATACACATAACTTACTACAAAGAGTGCGAATACGCCGAGTACATAAAATACCATAGCTGCTGTAAAGAAGATCTCCTGTAACTGGTTTTCTGTGCCGGCAGGATCACTGTCACCGTACATGGCAATACAGCCAAGGATGGTAACAAACGCCATAACGCCATAGATGATGAACATTAACTTGTATGTGTTTTTAAATTCGTATTTAAATAATTTTCCTAACATCTGAATACCTCCCGGAACAGTGCATCGACGGATTTCCCCTCCTCGGCGCGGATATCGTCCACAGAGGATGAGAGACGGATCTGTCCGTTCTGAATAAAAATAACCTGGTCTAAAATGTTTTCGATATCTGCAATCAGGTGCGTTGAAATCAGGATGGAAGCGGACGGATCGTAATTGGTTAAGATCACGTCTAAAATGTAATCTCTCGCAGCGGGATCGACACCTGCGATCGGCTCATCTAAAATATATAATTCTGCTTTGCGGCTCATGACGAGGATAAGCTGCACTTTTTCTTTCGTTCCCTTTGACATGCTTTTTAGAGAATCATTTGGATTGATATTTAGTTTTTGCAGCATATCATAGGCGCGTTCGCTGTCGAAATCTTCATAAAAGTCCTGAAAGAAGGCGATGATCTCTTTCACACGCTGGTTCATATTCAGATAACTATGATCCGGCAGATAGGAAATGTGGCGTTTGCTCTCGACACCGATCGGATTTTCTTTGTAATAAAGGGTGCCGGAGGTCGGGGTTAAAAGTCCGTTGATCATTTTGATCAGTGTTGTCTTTCCGCTGCCGTTTGGACCGAGCAGACCAATGATATGTCCGCTCTCAATCGAAAGATCAATGTGGTCGATCGCTGTTTTTCCACTGAAACTTTTGGTGAGATCTTTGCATTCAAGTAATGTGCCCATCATTTTTCTCCTTTCATGGTCTGACCGATCATAGCCAGAATCTCATTTTCCTGAAAGCCGAGCTGCTGCATAAATGAGAGCAGTTCTGTAATTTTATCTTTTGCAAGTGTTGATTTTAATTCATCGATCATGGAAGTGTCCTCCGTAATAAATCGTCCGGTTGTCCGCTGTGAGAAAACAAGACCGGTTCGTTCAAGTTCTGTGAAAGCTTTCTGCATCGTGTTTGGATTTACCGCTGCCTCGGCGGCAAAGTCACGGACAGAAGGCAGTTTGTCTCCGGGTTTATATTTGCCCGAAATGATATCCATTTCGATCCGTTCGACGATCTGTATAAAAATAGGACGGTCGGAATTAAGGTTCCATGCCATTGTATCACCTCGTTTCTTTGTACTAGTGAAATAATACAATGATACAAGAAAAGTGTCAAGAGATTTTTTTGTAAAGTATTCTGATTTTATGACGATATAAATTACATAACAGGAGAAAGCTAAGGATGGCGTCTGATTTTCAAGGAATGAAATACCCGGAAAAACAGGCGCCATTTTGTTATATGGATGAAAAATCAGCTGTATAACGGGAAGAACTTAACTGTTGTCATAAAATGAGTTGTGAAATGGGGAAAATGAGTATGAGAGTTGGGAACAGACTAAACAGCACCATTGTGCGTGCGCGGATGAAACGTATTGCAAAGACGAAGACATTTACGACAAAACAGCAGAGAACACAAAAGAGCACTTCCGGGAGTTCCGGACAGTCGATCAGTCAGCTTCTTTCAAAATTAAATGCAAACAGTGGAAAGACGTCATCTGCGGAGCAGTTACTTGCAAACCGGACGCAGACGCTTTTGTACAGTGGTATGGAGACGGCTGCGGAACGTGTGGAAAAACGGTTGGGAAAGTTTTTAAAAACGGATGGTACTTCCGTATTTGACGAGGAAGATGAGACAAAGCTGAAGGAAAATGTGGCGGATAATATAGAGTCGTTTGTGAATGACTATAATTATCTGATGAAGCGTCTCGCACAGTCTGGCGATATTGTTGATTCAAATTATGCCAAAAAACTGAAAAATTATGCAAATGCGGAAAACAAGGAACTCCGTGAGATCGGAATTACGATAAAAGGTGACGGGACATTAGAACTGGACGAAAACAAATTAAAGGCAGCCGATATCAGCCAGGTAAAGAAACTGTTTACCGGTGAAGATGGATTTGCCAAAAAGGTGTCGAATCTGTCAGGCCAGATCGGCAAATATGCAAAAGAAAAGGTGACGGAACTCGAAAAATCAAGTGCGCAGGCGAGCAGTAATTATAACCGTTATGCACGCTACGCGAATAATTCACAGAGTTATAACAGCAGTTATTATAACAATAGCTATTATAACAGTAAGGCATAATGACAGATCATATATATGGAGAAGAATCTATCAAAATAAAACAGACGGCAAAGACAGACTGGGTGCGGTCGGAATTCAGGGAGCAGGAGAAGTACCGCAGAAATTATTATGGTACAATTTTTCTTGAAATCCTGTTAGAAAAAATGCAGCGGAAAGAGGATGTCCTCTACATTGAGTCAGTCAGGGCGCCGCGGGTTGTACGGGTGAAGCGGAGAAAAAAAGAGCCGGATCCGAAAAATTGCAACGTGATGGAAAAGCAAAATGAGCCTGTCGCAAAAACCTGTGATGAGCATAGGTCCAAGGAACCGGCTGCATCCGGGGGGCGGTCTGTGCAGTCCGTACAGAATGTGCAGGATATGCCGGTCATGCCGGAAATAAGACTGTCCAATGAACCGGCGGAGCGGCTACAGAAGGGGCGTTCGGGACTTGGGATAAATGTTGAAATGCCGCCTGAAAGTCGGAACGTGGGCAATAGTCAGGGTGGAAACCAATATTCTATGGAGCATTCTATGAGATCTTCCATGGAAGTCTTCAAAGAATATTCCATGAATGTTTCAAAAACCGGGATGGCTTCGATTTCTGGAGAAACGATCCTTGTGTGGGCGTCGGGAGATATTTTAGAACTGTCTGTGATGTCGGAGCTGCCGGAAATATCGGGAAATTATAATGCACGGGCGTGCATGGTGTAATGTTGCCGGTCACACAACAGGTGTGTACAGCAGTGTAAAAAAGAGGCGGTGTTCAAGTCGGACACTGTCTTTCTTTAAAAATCGGACTTCTTTTTTGTGCAGACTGCACAAGAAATTTCAAATCAGTTGCATACGAAGAATGACGTATGCTAAGATAAATCAAAGCATATTTCTACCATGTGAACAGCGTTATTCAGACAGTTGCATTTGCTTCACATGACCATAAGGATGACACATCCGTCTACATTTCAAAAAACATTTCAGAAATCTATGCTTTTTATCCACAAAAATGAAAAGCAGGAGATCTGGATGAGCCTCCTGCACATAGGAGGAACTGAATATGAAGAAGGGTACACAGGTATCAGAAAAGATACCAGCAGCCAACCGTCAGTACAAAGACACCGTATTCCGCATGTTGTTTTCAGAGAAAGAGAACCTTTTATCTTTGTACAATGCAGTAACCGGGAATGCTTATCAGAACGCAGATGATCTGAAAATCGTCACGCTGGAAAATGCAATCTACATGGGGATGAAAAACGACCTGGCATTTATGTTAGAGACGAATATTTATCTCTACGAGCACCAGTCCACGTTAAATCCTAACATACCGCTGCGGGATCTGATTTACATAGGAATCGAATATCAGCAGTATGTTGATGATAAGTCCTTGTATTCGTCCCGGTTGCAGAAGATACCGGCACCGAAATTTATGGTATTTTATAATGGAACGGATGCAGTGGATGACCGGGTAGAGCTTCGCCTTTCAAACGCTTATGAGCATCTGGCTGGTGAGCCGGATCTGGAGTTAAAAGTCCTGATGTTAAATGTCAATGAAGGACATAACAAAGAGCTGATGGAGCAGTGTCAGACATTGAAGGAATATGCCATTTATGTAGCGAGAGTCCGCAAATATACATCAGAAATGAACTTAAACGATGCAGTTGCACGGGCAATCGATGAATGTATCAAAGAAGGAATTTTGGTGGAATTTCTTCGGAAGAATCGTTCGGAGGTAAAGATGGTGAGTATATTGGAATATGATAAAGAGTGGGAAGAGAAGAAACTCCGAAAGGCAGAGTATGAGGCTGGTAAAGAAGATGGCAAAAGCGAAGGAATCGAGATCGGCAGAGATAAAACCATGGCAGAAATTATCTGTAATATGATTAAGTCCGGCTTCACAATAAAAAAAATTGCAGAAGTAACTGGAAAAAATGCAGAACAGATCCAGACTATATTAAATCAACAAGCACCGTAAACGTGAAACAGGAGAAAATCTTTTGAGTGAAGATTTTCTCCTGTTTTTTATACGACATTTTTTTAGACATATTTATTGGTTTTCATCAGCAAGTGCCTGAACCAGAGTCTGTACCTTAGGAGAGAGTCGTCTGTAATATTCTAAGACACGCTGTTCACTCTGTGTAATAGAATCTTTCGGATATACTTCATACCGGAATGGAACGTCGGTATAGCCGATCAGATAATCAACGGAAGTATCAAAAAAATCTGCCATGTGAAGAATCACATCAAGATCCGGTTCTGCAAGTGCGTGTTCATATTTAAAGATTGTCTGCTGCGTGACATGAAATACGTCTGCGACAGCCTGCTGGCTCATGTGTTTTGCTTCCCTTAGTTCTTTTAATCGTATCATGTAAAAATCTCCTTATTACTCTACTTTATCAATAAAAAATGTAACTATATAAAACACACAGGTTGTATTGATAACAGCCAGAAAGTGTTATATAATAATAAAAAAAGTATGAACCGCAGAGGAAACAGATATGCGAAAGGAGAAAGTTATGAAAAAACGAATGATAGCATGGCTGCTTTGTGCCTGTATGACATTTACAGCGGCACCGGAAATGCTGCTTGCAGATGTAGCGGCGAAAGGTCAGCAGACACAGGAAGATGAAAAATCGGCCGGGACAGGACAGACTGAGACGGAAACAGACAGGTTAGAGGAAGAAGATCAGAATTCTGAGAAGCTGACGGAAGAAAAAGAGGAAATAGAAAACCAGGAACAGACAGAGATCACGGAAGAGACGGAAACAACTGAATCGGAGTCAACGGAGGAGACAGAGTCAGCTGAAACGGAATTAACAGAAGAGACCGAAATGATCGAGGAATCTGAGGCGCCGGAGGAAACCGAGGACGTTACGGAAGAGACGGAAAGCGCCGAGGAAATCTTAAAGAGAGCACTGTCAGGTGATGAGATCAGCCGTATAGCCTGGGTAGAAGAACTGATAACATTGTTTGATCTTACGGTCGAGGAGGACAATTATCCGGATAATTATTATAGCGACATATCGGCAGATGATTCCTTTTACCGTGATGTGATGGTAGCGTGTGAGTACGGAATGATTGATCTTGCGGCGGGAGAAGAATTCCGGCCGGAAGATGCGGTGACACGCGAATTTGCAGCCCAGACCATGAATGCGATGCTTGGTTTTGTGCCGGAAACGGACAGCTATACTTATCAGGATACCGCAGACGTTACATATAAAGAGGCGGCACAGGTCGCCATCGACCGTGGATGGGTTACGGTTTCCGGTGACAAATTCCTGCCGGGACAGTCCCTTACAACCAAAGAACATGATGCCATGATCGCGGATGCAAAACAGGTTTTATCAGATGCGCAGATAGAGACCGGAAAAGAAAATACCTGTACATTTGCTTCCGGTGTAGTCATCGTGCCGGAGGGGACGGCGGTGTCCATAGATGTGGACGGAACAGTTATGATTGAAAACTGTCCGGTTACGATCACGCAAGGGACAACATTTGCGGTATATGTCAATGATATCGCAATGGCATATAAGGCGAAAAGCGTGCAGAAAGAAGGAACGACGACCTACATCACAACCTCTGATGCGGAGGATGGGGCAGTTTTAAATGTTGACCAGCAGGGAGAACTGGATGTCGATCTGACAGAATTTGTTCCGGCAGATGAGGAAACATATGTGGTAAATAATGTTGCCGTGACAGAAAGCAAGACAAGAGGGATTTCTTATGATGGAAATACCTTAAGGGCAGATAAAACCATTTCCATCTCAGATGATGTCACAGCGACCGTAAATGTTGTGATTTCAAATATGAAAGTAAATTACCGCCTGAAAAACAATGACTATTATTTTACGGTCAGCGGTGATATGGAATATTCCTGCAACGTAAAGGGAGATGCCTTTAAGGATATCAACCATACACTGACACTTGGTGCAGTGCCGCTCGGCGGTATCGGTATGCTGACATTGGCAATGGAGTATAACCTTTCCGGTGAGGCGACGCTTACCGTGGAAAAAGAATTTGAAGCCGGATTTGCATATTCGGATGGTTTCCGTGTGGTCGGAAACAGCCGGAAAAAAGGATTTTCTTTCTCGGCAGAGGCAGATCTGACCACCGGTGTTGTGCTTTCCACAAAAGCAACACTGGGTATCGTCAGCGGTGATATCAGTGCAAAAGCGGGTGCACGCATGAATATTAAATATGTGCGATACAGTTCCGGAACACCGGCATACTGTGTGTCACAGGCAGCTTATCTGTATGCATCTGTGGGAGCAAGCGCAAAGATCGGAGTTGGTATTCTTTCCAAAACATTCAGTAAGAGCATTGAGATCTGGGGCAAAGATAACAGCCCGGTTCGCGTGTACTATCATATTGAGGATGGAGTGCTAAGAACATCATGTACGCGTGGAAAAGAATTTATCGCGCAGGGCGGCTGGACAAGTTACTGGACTTCACCAGGTTCGAGATATTTCAATCCGGCAGGTGTGGGAAGTTATTTCGATGCGGGTGCGGGCACAGGCGGTGCGATAGTGCCGATTTATACCTATACGCTGGATGATGCAAACCGGGCTACGATCACGGGGTATAACGGAAGTGCAGCGGCGCTCTATATTCCGGAGGAGATTGATGGGCATGAGGTTGTGGCGATTGGAGATGGTGCGTTTAAAAATAGGACTGATTTAAAGACGGTGATGATACCGGATAGTGTAACAAAAATTAGTGGAATGGCATTTTATGGATGCAGCGGGTTAGGAAATGTAACACTGTCAAAAAATTTGAAAAGTCTTGGAAGCAGTACCTTTGGAAATTGTGATGGTTTGACGCAGATAGAGATACCAAAAAGTCTGGAAAGAGCAGGAGATGACTATTTTGCTTCATATGCTCCAGGTGCGTTTTCAGGCTGTAAGAATTTAAAACATATAAGTTTTGAAGAGGGAATTACAGAAATCGCCTATAAATTATTTTCGAATTGTACAGGTTTGGAAGAAATAACTATTCCAGATACGGTTACAACGATAAAGGGAAATGCATTTTATGAATGCAGTAATTTGTCGAAAGTGAAGTTAAGTGAGAATTTAACTGTAATAGAAGCAGATGCATTTCAAGAATGTAATTCCTTACAGAATATAGAATTACCAGAGGGGTTGTCGGAGATAAAAGATAGAGCATTTTATCAATGCTCAAATCTAAAAGAAATAAAAATACCGGACAGTGTGACAAAAATAGAGGGAAGTGCGTTTTATGAATGCAAAAAATTGCAAAATGTAACATTGTCGAAAAATTTGGAGAGCCTTGGAAGCAGTACTTTCGGGAATTGTGATGGCTTGACACAAATAGAGATACCAAAAAGTCTGGAAAGAGCAGGAGATGACTATTTTGCTTCGTACGCGCCAGGTGCATTTTCAGGCTGTAAGAATTTAAAAAACGTAAGTTTTGAAGCTGGCACGACAGTAATAGCTTATAAATTATTTTCTAATTGTACAGGTTTGGAGAAAATAACCATTCCGGATACAGTTACAACGATAAAAGGGTATGCATTTTATGAGTGCAGCAATTTGAAAGAAATACAAATAGGAAATGGACTGAAAGAGATAGGCGATAGTGTTTTTTATGAATGCACCTCATTACAAAAAGTGTTATTCCCGGATACGGTCAATTCGATGGGTACAAGTATTTTTTATAACTGTATTAATTTAACAGAGGTTCATTTACCAAATATTCGACAGAATATTATGGCAAATACATTTTATAACTGCAAGAAGCTGACCACCATCAACTTCCCGTCCACCCTGACCACAATCGGAGATTCTGCCTTTTACGGGTGTGAATCTTTACCAGAAGCTATTCTTCCATCAGGGGTGGAAAAAATAGAAAGTAATGCATTCAAAAACTGTAAATCCTTGAAAAAAGCGGTGGTACCGGACACGGTATCATCCATCGGAAGTTCTGCCTTTTACGGCTGCGAAGCCTTGACCGATATCACGCTAGGCAGCAAATTAAAGAAGATTGATAGCCAGACCTTTTACGGCTGCACAGCCCTGCCATCTATTGTGATCCCTTACAACGTGACCACGATCGGCGACAGTGCCTTTGTCAACTGTACGAAACTGACACAGATTACAGTTCCGCGCAATACGGCTTCGATTGAGTCAAACGTATTTTCCTATCCGAGGAAAATGACGATGTACGGTCCTTCCGGTTGTTATGCCCAGACTTATGCAAACGGAAAAGGCATCAAATACGTTGCGCAGGATATCCATGCTACATCGATCCGTCTGGATATCACGAACAAGACGGCAGAATATTATGATGAGTTCCAGCTTACAGCCACGATCGCACCCCAGAATTTTACGGATGCAGTGACATGGACAAGCTCAAACGAAGATGTGGCAACGGTTTCCGATACCGGATATGTGGAGGTTTGCGGTGTCGGAACAGCGGTGATCACGGTAACAGCGGGAAATGTAAAGGCGGCTTGCACAGTGACCGTACCGCAGCTCATAGACTGGATCGAATTTGACGAAGATGAGATCGAATTAAAATCCGGCGAAACTTACCAGTTAAGACCGGACATTTCACCATCCAATGCTACAAATAAAAAATTGAAATACACTTCCTCGGACACAAAAGTGGCAGAAGTTTCTGCAAGCGGGCTTGTCACTGCAAAATCAGAGGGCGAGGCGAGAATCCGGGCTGCAGCAACGGACGGCAGTGATGAATACGCTGTCTGCTATGTGACGGTCACCGGAAAGGCGAAAGTAACCGGAATAACGCTGAACCAGACATCAGCCACGCTTGGCAGAGGAAAGAAACTGGCATTGAAAGCAGCCATTTCGCCGTCCTATGCGTCAAACAAAAAGGTTGTCTGGAAATCCGCCAATACGAAGGTTGCCACGGTGGATGGCAGTGGAAATGTAACTGCAAAAGCGCCGGGCAGAACGAAGATCACGGTGACCTCGGCGGAAAACAGCAGTTATCAGGCATCCTGTACGGTCACGGTGCCGTATAACATCACCTACAAATTGAATAAAGGTAAAAACAATGCTTCCAATCCGTCAACCTATTATGGAAAGAAAATAACACTGAAAAACCCATCCCGCAAAGGATATACATTTGCAGGTTGGTATACCGATGCAAAATTTAAAAAGAAGATCACAAGTATCAGCAACAGCGCAAAATCCGATTACATTTTGTATGCAAAGTGGACAAAAGTAAAAGTGGCGAAGGCTTCTCTTACGTCTGCGAAAAACAGCAAGAGTAAACAGATCTTACTGAAATATAAGAAAGTATCCGGCGCAAAAGGTTACGAGATTTCTTACAGTACGGATAAAAAATTCAAAAAGGCGGTCACAAAGAAAAATACGGCGAAGACATCCTATACCATAAGTAAACTGAAAAAAGGAAAGATATACTATGTGCGCATCCGGGCTTATAAAATGGATTCCACGGGCAAAAAAGTGTATGGAAAATATTCATCCATGAAAAAAGTTAAGGTCAGTAAATAGAAAAATTTAAAGTGTGTAACTATTAGAAAATGACAGGGAAGACAGTGTCCGGATTGATATTCAGCCGGACACTGTCTTTCTTTAAAAATAGCAGCTTGTTTTGTTACTGTTCACTCGGCACCTGAACACTTTGCTGTTCAGGTGCGTATGAACGTGATGTGGGGGTGAGCAGCCCCTTTTGCGAAGCAAAACT
>ENA-OOXP01001668-OOXP01001668.1-human-gut-metagenome-genome-assembly--contig:-NODE-1668-length-13852-cov-3.938900_pt1 | contig 13852 bp, 10 predicted proteins | sample MGYA00241591_ERZ501351 | MGnify/ENA primary metagenome ERZ501351 (study PRJEB25962, sample SAMEA1968361) | human gut metagenome | biome: human gut; feature: human-associated habitat; material: faeces...
TAAAAAAATCCAAAACAAGTTATTTACAGCTAACCACAGTTGGAGTATACTAACTTATTAGATAAAAGAAAAGTTTTCTCAATAATAAAGGAGGGATCAGAATGCAGAACGCAAAAGCTGAGAAAGAAGAAAAGAGAACAGGATGTTACCGCCATACACAGATGCAGAAAGATCTTATTATAGAGAAGCTGAAAGAACGGGGCTTAAGAATTACCAGACAGAGGAGGATCCTGCTTGATATCATTCTGGAAGGGGAGTGCTCCTGCTGTAAGGAAATTTATTACAGGGCTTCCGCACTGGACCCGAAGATCGGTGTGGCAACGGTATACCGTATGATCAATACGCTGGAGTCCATCGGAGCCATCAGCCGCAAAAATATGTACCGGGTAGCCTGCAGTACCAAAGGGGCCTGCACAGTGGAGCTGGATGATGATACCATCTGCCACCTGTCCGGGCAGAAGCTTAATGAGGTGATCCGTGCGGGACTTCGGGCATGCGGGGAGATCCATGAGCAGAATATCCGCACACTTGCAGTGCTTCCGGTACATGAAGTGGGATAAACACAGCAAGGAGATATTCCCTATATAATAGGAAATAAAGGGTTTGTACAGACTAAAAATTAGAAAAACGAAACTATTAGTAAAACTTAACTGTTAGGGGAAATTAACTGAAAATTCAGCGAATTGTGTTAAATTCACAAAAAAAATACTGGACATTTTTTTACAAGTATTTTATAATGATGAAAATACCGGGGCAGGCATGGGAAATTGTCCACCGGAAATCAGTAAAATGATAAAAATTATATATTTAGGAGGAAAAATTATTATGGTAGATTTTAAATTCAAAAAATCAGGACTTTTTGCAGCAGGTGTTCTTTTTGGAACAGCAGGAATCAAGATCCTTACAAGCAAGGATGCGAAGAAGCTTTACACAGGATTTAAGAGCTAAGGACTGCATCATGAAAACAGCTACAAGCCTTCAGGAGAACGCGGAGGATATCTACGCTGAGGCTAAGGGAATCAATGAGGAGAGAGCTGCAGCAGAAGAGGCTGTAGAAGATGTTGCAGAGAATGCAGAAGAGACTGCAGATGAGGATGCATTCAAGGAGGCAGCAGAAGAGACAAAAGAAGCAGCAACTGAAGAGACAGCTGAGTAAAGAGGCGATTTCCCGTGAAATTTTATATTAAACATGAGACAAGAGGACGACTTCGTATTCATCTTGCCCAGAAGAGAATGAGTTACGAGCAGGCGGATACTTTGCTGTATTATCTCGAAAATCTTGACGGAGTGGCTTCCGCCAAGGTATATGAGAGAACCTGTGATGCGGTTGTGAATTATCAGGGCAGCCGTGAGGATGTTATCTGCGGTATCAGAGCATTCCATTATCAGGATGTGGAAGCTCCCCAGCAGGTACTGCAGAGCTCCGGAAGAGCACTGAATGCAGAATATCAGGAGAAACTGATCTCCAAGGTGATCTATCATTTTGGAAGAAAGCTTTTCCTGCCATATCCGTTGAACGCAATTTATACGACAGCAACTTCCCTGAAATATATCTGGAAGGGCATTGATACACTTCTTCACCGCAAGATCGAAGTACCGGTTCTGGATGCCACTGCGATCGGTGTATCCGTACTGCGTCAGGATTTCGGTACTGCAGGTTCCATTATGTTCCTGCTTGGAATCGGAGAAATTCTGGAAGAGTGGACACATAAGAAATCGGTCGGTGATCTTGCAAGAACCATGTCACTGAATGTTGGCAAGGTGTGGCTGAAGAGAGAAGATCAGGAAATTCTTGTAGAATCCAAAGAAGTTCAGCCGGGAGATGAAGTTGTTGTCCGTATGGGTACTGTGATTCCGTTTGACGGAAGCGTTACGGATGGAGAAGCTATGGTGAACCAGGCGTCTCTTACCGGTGAGTCTGTACCTGTATGTAAGAAAGAAGGCAGCGTTGCCTATGCAGGTACCGTTGTGGAGGAAGGTGAGATCACTATCCGGGTGAAGACGGTAGGTGGTTCCAGCCGTTATGACAAGATCGTCACCATGATCGAGGAATCTGAGAAGCTGAAATCTTCCCTGGAAGGCAAGGCAGAGCATCTGGCAGATAAGCTGGTTCCCTATACTCTTGGAGGAACAGCACTTACATATCTCCTCACCAGAAATGCCACCAAGGCCCTTGCGATCCTGATGGTGGATTTCTCCTGCGCGCTTAAGCTTGCAATGCCGATCTCTGTATTGTCTGCGATCCGTGAGGCCGGTACACATAAGGCTACAGTTAAGGGCGGTAAATATCTGGAAGCAATGGCTGAGGCAGATACCATCGTATTTGATAAGACAGGAACTCTGACAAAGGCGAAGCCAACCGTTGTGGATGTGGTTCCTTTTGACAACAATGATCCGGAGGAGATGCTGCGTATCGCCGCATGTATGGAAGAGCATTTCCCACACTCCATGGCCAAGGCTGTTGTCAGTGCTGCCAGGAAGAAGCATCTGGCCCATGAGGAGATGCATTCAAAGGTTGAATATGTAGTAGCGCATGGAATTTCCACTACGATCGAAGACCATAAGGCCGTGATCGGAAGCTATCACTTTGTATTTGAAGATGAGAAATGTCTGATCCCGGAGGATGGCAAGGAGAAATTCGACAATATTCCGGAAGAGTATTCCCATCTGTATCTTGCCATTGACGGACGTCTTGCAGCCGTGATCTGTATTGAAGATCCTCTTCGTGAGGAGGCGAAAGCTTCTGTAGAAGCACTGCGCGGGGCAGGGATTTCCAAGATCGTTATGATGACAGGGGACAGTGAGCGTACAGCAGCAGCCATTGCCAGACGTGTGGGAGTGGACGAATATTATTCCGAGGTACTTCCGGAGGATAAGGCCAACTTCATCGAAAAAGAAAAGGCAGCCGGAAGAAAGGTTATCATGGTAGGTGACGGAATCAATGATTCTCCGGCACTTTCCGCAGCCAATGTCGGTATCGCCATCAGTGATGGTGCTGAAATTGCCCGGGAGATCGCAGATATTACTGTAGGTGCAGATGATCTTCAGGAGCTTGTTGTTCTGAAAGAGATCAGCAATGCACTGATGAAGCGTATCAGAAGCAATTACCGTTTTATTATTACCTTTAACGCAGGTCTTATCGCTTGTGGCGTTGCAGGTATCCTGCAGCCGACTTCATCCGCACTTCTGCATAATACCTCCACACTGGCGATCAGCCTGAAGAGTATGCAGAATCTGCTTCCATAGAAAATTTTTAACCGAAGCAAGTAAGTCCCCTGCAGGATTGCGAATATCCGCTTGACAATAAATATAAAAAGCCGGCCAGGTTATCGAAGAGATAAGAGCTTCGTACCTGGCCGGCTTTTTTAGGCTACTCAGACGTGGATCGCAGGTATCAGCCTGAAGATGTAGGTGTATGAAGTAAGTTTTATTTCTGAGGAAAGGGTTCGCTTTCCAACGTCAGTCCGTCAGTCATATGATAGCGTTTCTTTTGGGTATCCGAACGGAGAGGCCGGGTATGAAGGCTTCGGTACCTGGAGGGGCTCATATGATAAAATTTTTCGAAGGTATGTGCAAAATGCTGCCGGCTGTTGTATCCGGAAGAAAAGGCAATATCCGTAATGTGCAGAGTACTGTTGCACAGAAGAAAGGCGGCCTGTTCCATACGCTTGCGGTTGATATAGGTATTGATGGTGCAGCCGTTTTTTTCTGTAAAGAGCGCCTGCAGGTAGGATTTGTTGATCCCTGCATATGCAGAGATGGCAGGAATATCAATGTCTTCCAGATAATGCTCGTCAATATAGCGGAGCGCTTTTTTCAGATAGACGATTCCCTGGGTGCTCCGGCTGGAGCGGGCGCAGAATGCAAGCTCTGTAAGCATGCGGCTGAAAAGAAGAAAGAAGAGAAATTCTTCCTTTTGTATCTGACCGGAATTTTGTTGTAAAAAGGTGAGCAGATCCTTCAGGCTGTATCCGAAGCTGCGGGAATCCGTGCCGGAGCAAAAGCCCTGGGAGGCTTCCATAAAATTCCAGAACCGGGAAAATCCGGGATCCTTTTTCAGGAGAAGCTCCAGAGCAACCGGACTTTTTTCGGGAGTAAGGGAAAATTCCAGATTCAGGATCGAGCAGGGAAAACCATCCGGAATCTCCAGCCTGTGAGGTACATCCGGCCGGATAAAGATAAATTGCCCGGATTTCAGTGGGAATTCCGTGTCCTGTGTGCCATCCAGGCAGAAAACCCGGCAGGAACCGGAGGTGATATACATGATCTCATAGCTGGAATGTGTGTGATGCTCCATATGATAATAAGGCAGGGAGAGAGCATAAAAAGCAGAAATATGGAAATATCGGGAAGAGTCCTGGAAAATATCTGGCATGAAAAAACCTCCTGAGTATGCTGCGAAGCGGAATGTAAATATTTCAGCTGTAAATTGCGAGTCGGACAGATGTAGATATTCGATTAAATCGCCCTACATGTCTGACTGACTGTACTCTTTACTGTCAGCAAACAGTATATCACGCAAAAATAAATACGACAATATATTGCATTTTTACATTCAGGGGATGATACCTGTCACCTTATAAAAAAACAGATATTATACTGTGATCAGAATTAGAAAAACGGAGGGTATTTTCTATGAGCTATAAAAATGAAAACATGAAAATGATCGAATTACATGAGAATGGCCTGGATATCCAGTTTCGTATCCGGGAAAACGGCGTGGTAGAGCTGGCAGATTTTTCTTCACAGGAAGTAAAAAAAGCAGTCATGGAGCCGAAGGAGGATATCTGTTATCCGGCTGTTGAGATCCACAGAAGCGGCACAGGAAGCTTAAACATGCATGCCTACAAAAACAACATCAATCAGTCCTCTGTGGATTTTGTTTATGAGAACCATGAGCTGAAGGCACAGGACGGTGGAAAAGAGCTGGAGATCGTAATGATTTCCTCGGAAAAGCTGAAGGCAGTATATCATATGCGCCTGTTTGACGGAGTGCCGGCAGTACAGACCTGGACAGAGATCATCAATGAGGGAAGCGCGGATCAGGGGCTGACCTATGTTTCTTCTTTTATGTATCAGGGAATCTCCAGAGGCGGCGAGAAGCCTTATTATAAAAAAACAGATATCTATGTGCCGTTTAACAGCTGGTGCTGTGAGGCACAGTGGCAGAAATACGATGCAGAAACGCTGAATTTAAACGGAATGGTCGTAGATGGCTTCAATCATCAGGGATATGGCCTGAACCGTTATTGTTACAGTGGAAAGGGCACCTGGTCTACCTGTGAGTATCTTCCCATGGGAATTGCCGAGGACAGAGAAACAGGGGAGACGTATATTTTCCAGATTGAAAGCTCCGGACAGTGGCTGGCAGAATATGGCTCTGCACAGGGCGGAAATCTGTATCTTGCCTTAAGCGGCGCCACAGAGCAGGAGCATGGCTGGTATAAGAATCTGAAACCGGGAGAAAGCTTTACAACCGTTCCGGCAGGGGCAGCTGTTGTAAAAGGTGGCCTGAATCCGGCAGCAGCGGCACTGACCAGATATCGGAGAAAAGTACGCAGACCGAATACGGACGATGAGAAGCTGAACGTGGTATTTAATGATTACATGAATTGCCTGATGGGAGACCCTACAACGGAGCGGGAGCTTTCCATCATTGACAAGGCAGCAGAGCTCGGATGCGAATATTACTGCCTGGATGCAGGCTGGTATGACGATGGATTCTGGTGGGACCGTGTCGGGGAATGGAAAGAAGCATCCGGAAGATTCCCCAATGGTCTGAAAGAAGTCTGCGATCATGCACACAGTAAAGGCCTGAAAATGGGACTCTGGCTGGAAATCGAGGTTATGGGAGTTGCCTGCGAGCTGGCAAACAAGCTTCCGGATGACTGGTTTGTCTGCCGTCATGGAAAACGCCACATTGACAATAAACGCTATATGCTGGATTTCCGCAATCCGGAGGTACGGAAATATTGCCGTGATGTAGTAGACAGGCTGATCAATGATTACGGTGTAGAGTACTTTAAAGTGGACTATAACGTAACTATGGGATATGGAAGTGATCTGAACAGTGACAGCTGTGCAGATGCCATCCGTGAGCATTATGAATGTCTTCACCAGTGGTATGAGGAAATCTTCCGGGATCATCCGGAGCTTGTTGTGGAGAACTGCGGTTCCGGCGGACAGCGTATGGATTATGGTATGCTGAAGATCTTAAGCCTGCAGTCTACCAGTGATCAGACAGATTATCTCTACAATGCCAATATCGCTGCCAATGTAGCCAGTGCGGTAACTCCGGAGCAGGGTGGTATGTGGGTATATCCGTATGAGGATGAAGAAGAGCATGTGATCTACAATGTAGTAAATGGTATGCTTCTCCGCCCCTATATCAGCGGTATGGTATGGAAGCTGGGCGAAAATTCCATGAACCGTATGAAGGAGGGAATCTCCCTGTATAAGGAGATCCGTGAGGAAGTCCGTGACGGCGTGCCGTTCTTCCCGCTTGGTTTTGGAACTCTGAACTCTGAAGTTCTTGCTTACGGAGTGAAAGCAGAGAAGAATACCTATCTTTCGTTATGGACACCGGGAACAACAGAAGCAGTGATCCCGCTGGAAAATGCAGAGCAGGTCCGCAGAGTATCCGTGATCTATCCGAAGGAAGAGATGTGCGGATATAAGATCGAAAATGGAAATCTTGTAGTGAAGATGCCACAGGAAAAAGCGGCCAGACTGTTTAAGATCGAGATGAAATAGAAAATTAGGAAAGACCGATTTATAGGACTGAAAGAATATAAAAAATAAAACCACATCAGTAACAGAAGATTATTGAGAAAATAAAATACAGCCAGGAATATCGGATATAAGATCCGGATAATTTCCTGGCTGTATTTTTATTTATCGGATATCCGCACCCGGCTTCATGAGCTGAAGCAGGATCACCACACAGAGGATCGCTCCGATGCCCGGAACTGCACCACCGATCCCGACAAAACGAAGTCCGGCATATTTTACGATCACTCCGCCCATGGCAGAACCGGCTGCAATGCCAAAGTTAAAGAAAACCGAGATCAGAGAAGATGCCAGGTTTACACAGGCAGGATGCTCTCTGGTGGCGATCTTCAGAAAATGCATCTGCAGTGGTGAGTTCAGAAGATACATCATAACACCGAGGATAAACAGTACCAGTCCTCCGCTTATCAGGTTATGGGTGGCAATAGGCAGAAGCAGCAGACATATCGTCTGGATGACGTAGATCAGGGGCAGCAGGCGGATGCCGGTTTTGTTTGCCACCTGACCGGAGCTTACATTGCTTGTGATCGCCGCAATACCGAAGATTAGAAGCGCAACGCTTAACATGGAATCCGGAATATGAAGCTCCTGCTGTAAGATCGGTGTCAGATATGTATAGAAGCAGTAGGTGGAGGCGCCTGCCAGGAAAACGATGGCACAGCCAATGGAGATCCTTTTGTCCAGAAAAAGTTTAAACTGTTCCAGGATACTTCCGGCCTTCAGCCGGTTCTGCCGCGGCAGTTTCACAAACAGAAGCGCCAGCAGAGCCAGGGTTGCCACGAAGATCGTGATAAAAGCCGCACGCCAGCCAAAAGTTTGCGTGATAGTGGAAGCGATAGGCACACCCACAACAGAAGCAATGCTGAAGCCTGAAAAGACACCTGCGATCACACCCGGGATATGCTCCGGGATGGAAGCAACATCTTCCGCATACGTCATGGAGATGGAGACCACAGTACCGGAAACCACAGCCGTAAGAATACGGAACACCAGAAATACCGTGTAATTGACAGCAATGGCACAGATCAGATTGCAGAGCGCAAACAGTGAGATTCCCAGCATGGTAATACGAAAACGATTGTATTTTCCCACATAGGCAGCCAGAAACGGAGTGCCAAGGCCATAGGCAAAGGCAAACAGAGATACAATGCTTCCGGCCTGAGTCAGTGAAATCCCGAATCCGTCCGCAATTTCCGGCAGGATACCGATCACAGTATATTCACTGGTACCCAGGAAAAAGCTGAGCATGATCAGGCCTATAACAGCCGGATTAAAAAATCGAGCTTTGGATGATGACATGATAATAAGTCCTCCCTGAAAAAAATAAAGATCAAGTTTCTGCATCAGAGAAAACTTTTTCAACAAGAAAAGCTTCTTTAATGCGGTAAAAGAATATCACAATTTTCACCGTGTTTCTTGTTTACAGCTGTCAGATTTTTGTAGTATATTGATATCAGAAGGCGGGGAGGAGACGAGAAGATGGAAATACCGGTATTTGGAAAAGAACAGTATCCGCTGAACAGAGAGTCCGGACTTTCCTATACGATTTCGGATATTTACAAGCATGTGCCAATACATACTCATACTCATTATGAACTTTTTATCATTTCAGAGGGCGTGGCCTATCATATGATCAATGATTCCGTACAGACAGTAAGAAAAGGGGATCTGTTTTTTATACGCCCCAATGATATGCACAGCTATAACTTTTATCATTCGGAGAATTTCTGCGTCCGGAATCTGGGCTTTTCTACCCAGGTGCTCCGGAATGTTTCCCTGTTTCTGGAGCAGGAGGAAAAGATGGATAAACTGATAAACAGTGAGATGCCTGCCTATGTACATCTGGAGGGGGAAAATTTCCGCAAGGTTCTGGATGCACTGGATACTGCGGGAAAGCTGGTAAACAGCAACCATCCCCGGCATGCAAGATATCATGCACAGTGTGTCATTGCGCTTCTTCTGGAGGATTATTTCTTCACATATGATGAAAAGGATCCCTGGAATCAGATGCCTTCCTGGTTGTCAGAGCTTCTCTTAAATATGTCAAAGATTGAAAATCTCCAGGAAGGCTACAAAAAAATGTGCGAGCTGGCTCCCTGTTCTCCAAGCCATCTCTGCAGGCTGTTGAAACAGATCTGTGGGAAAACGCCTACCCAGTATATCAACCAGGAGCGTCTGAAATATGCAGTTTATCTTCTGGCACAGACAGACCGGGAAATCCTGGATATCTGTGAGTGCTGCGGATTTTCCAATGTGAGCCACTTTTATCATCTGTTTCGGGAGCAGTTTGGAGTGTCACCGGCGAAATTCCGGAAGACAGTGTGAATGAGATGCCATACATTTCCGATGATGCGGTTATGGCACAGCAGAAGGGAATAAAAAAAGCCATCCGGGAGTATTAGGAAAAGAAAACAGCAGAGCTGTATGTCCCAGGATTACAGGGAATATACAATTTTGCTGTTTTATTTTATGAGATTATCTGTTTTCCGCAAGATATTCTTCTGTAAGAGCAACCGCATCTGTGATACACTGCGGGCAGCTGCAGAGAACCTTGCCTGTTTCTACACCTTTTAATTCACGGCAGATACAGGAACCGTTTTTTTCTTTGAATTTCTGGATATAGGTGCGGAGCTTTTTGTAAGTGTCACCTTTGGAGCCGGAACCTTCTTCGGTATTTCCGCGGCTGTTGGAAAGTCCGATGATCATAGCCATACCGGAAAGAGCACCGCACATTTCCATAACACCCATTCCAAGGCCGAAGCCCTCGGCAATACGGAACATCTCGTTTTCATCGATGCCAAATTCCTGGCAGAAAGAACAGGCAACTGCCTGTGCACAGTTACAGCCATTCTCGTGTAATTTTGTAGCGTGTTCAGCTTTTGTACTCATGATTTCTTATCCTCCTGATTTCAGATCGCAAGCATATTTTTGATCGCTTCCATATAGATCAGTACTGCTTCTTCCATGCCGGAGACCAGGATAAATTCATCGGCTCCGTGGATACGGTAGTCAATTCCCTCTTTTTCAGGTCCGAAGGCTATGATGTTTTTGAGGGACTTTGCGTAAGTGCCGCCTCCGATGACCATTGGTTTGTGTTCGGTATCGCCGGTCACATCTGTGTAAGCTTTGTAAAGAGCATTTACCAGCGGAGATTCTCTTGGGAAGAATAACGGAGCAACAACCTTTATGATCTCAATACGACCGTTTTTATCTTCCAGTCTGTCCTGGCACATTTTGCGGATATCGGTCTCATTAAGAGTTACCGGAACACGGATATCGATGGTACAGGAAATGACACCGTTTTCTGTTTTTACGATTCCGTTGCATAACGTCAGATCGCCGTATTCATCTGCAAATTTCAGACCAATGCCGGAGCCGTCACATGCAGTGCCGATATGGGAGTTATAGAATTCCACAAAGTCATCTTCAAAGCCTGCTTTTGCCAGACATTCAAAAGTTACTCCTGCAGCATTGACACCGAGATGGGGAGTGCTGGCATGAGCCGGAATACCTTTGGCGTAGATGGTGAGCTCACCATTTTCTTCGGTTACCTTATATTCCTGGAGCTTCGTCCGGGAAAGTGCGGATTCCAGCTTTTCCTTCAGACCGTCCTCATCGGGAACAATGGTTGTACAGGTGTCACACATTGCATTGGATACAAAACCGCCGTTCATGGAGATGATCCGGGTGTTTTTGGAGCAGGCGATCATGGCAAGCTGACCTTTTTCACCGTGGATACACGGGAAGCTGGCATCCGGTGTGAAACCGCAGGAAAGCTCTTCTGCTACCTGATTGTAGTGATCCATACATTTGGAACCTGTTTCCTCGTTGCAGCCCATGATCAGGCGGACTCTTTTGTTCAGCTTCACGCCGTGGTCGCGGAGAAGCTTCATGGCATAGAGCGCTTCCAGGATAGGGCCTTTGTCATCAGTGGTCCCGCGGCCGTATACATGATCGTCTTCACGGGTAAGGCGGAACGGATCGTAGGTCCAGTCTCCGCCTACAGGAACGATATCCAGATGACCGGCGATGCCGACGATCTCATCGCCCGCACCCATTTCGGCATAACCGCAGTAGTTATCCAGGTTTACGGTTTTAAAGCCAAGTTCTTCGGCAATCTTCAGTCCCTCTTCCAGGGCTTTTGCAGGACCCTCACCAAATGGTTTTCCCTCGGAAGGGGTACCGAGCTGGGAGTCAATGGCAACCAGTCTGCCAAGATTTGTGAGCATTTCTTCTGATAATGCGTGGATTTCCTCTTTAATATCCATATTGATTTCCTCCTGTTTACAGCGTTCCGGAAAGTGACAGGATGGAACGCTGATGTTATGAGCTCTATTATAGCATAGATTGTAATGAATGGCAGAGTGGATTTTTACCTGTTGAAGACGTACCGATCCATTCGGCGGAAGGCTTCTTCTATGCGGGAACGGGGTGAGGCCAGATTCATTCTCAGGTGACAGGGACCGAAAAACATCCTGCCGTCCTGGACGGCAACGCCGACATCCCAGCAGGCTTTTTCCACATCTTCGATTGTTTTGCCATGGGCAGTACACCAGTCGGTGCAGTCGGCAAAGAGCATGTAGGTGCCTTCCGGTCTGGAAACGTTGACACCCTTAAAGTGCCGGTCAATGTAATCACAGGCAAAGCTTACATTTCCGCTTAGTACTTCGCATAGTTCATCGGTCCATTCATAGCCTTCAGGCTGATAAGCGCCAAGCAGAGCGTGCATGGACAGAACATTCATCATATTATAATGGCTCAGACTGGACTCCTTCAAAATACGATCCCGCCACCAGCTGTTGTATACAATGTGATAGCTGCCAACAAGTCCTGCCAGATTAAAGGTTTTGGATGGAGCGTAGAAGGCCGCTGTACGCTGGCGGGCATCTTCGCTGACGGACTGGCTGGGGATATGCTTATGGCCATTCAGGATGAGGTCAGACCAGATCTCGTCTGAGATGACATAGACATCATATTTTCGGTACAGCTCCATGGCTTTTTCCAGCTCCCAACGTTCCCACACGCGTCCGCAGGGATTGTGTGGATTGCAGAGAATGGCAGCGTGGATCTTCTTTTCACGGAGTTGTTTTTCCATGTCTGCATAATCCATTCTCCATATGCTGTTTTCATCCTTTATCAGAGGAGAGTGTACGGCCTCGTAGCCGTTGTTTTTCAGACTTTTGGTGAAGCCTATGTATGTCGGACTGTGAACCAGGACGTTATCACCGCGGGAGCAGATGCAGTTCAGTGCACTGATAACTCCGCCCAGAACGCCATTTTCGTAGCCAATATGCTTGGGCTTCAGACCGGTGACACCGTGGCGTGTTTCCTGCCAGCGGATGATGGCCTTATAATATTCCGGCGGGGCTTCGAAGTAACCGAAGGTAGGGTGACTGGCCCGTTCGATGATCGCCTGCTGTATGGTAGGTACAGTAGGAAAGTTCATGTCTGCTACCCACATCGGGATGGCATCGAATCCCTCCTTCGGCGGGGCAGGAGAGAAACCATCGCCCTTCAGGCCGTCTACTGCGATGGAATCTCTGCCATGTCGGTCAATGATGGAAGTGAAGTCGTATTTCATATGAATGCTCCGTTACTGAAAACTTATAAAAAGTTATAAACTTCTATGTTTCATTCCTACTTCAACGAGTATGCTTTTGATGATATAAATATCTATCTACTCACAAGTTCTTGTACTCTCCATAGGCGTAAATTCCGGATTAACGTACCCGTACATATTTGCACTAACGTTTTAGTGTTAGCTTGCAACTCTTTCTCCATAAGCCTTGAGATTTATAGATGCCTGAAAATCTCTATCAATGACATTTCCACAATCACATTTATAAATTCTGTCAGATAATTTCAAGTCTTTTTTAATGTTTCCACAGCAACTGCAAAGCTTTGATGATGGATAAAACCGATCAGCCACAATAAGCTGGATCCCTTTATCCCTGCACTTGTGTTCAAGCTGCTTTCTAAACTCAAAAAACCCCTGATTCTGAACTGCTTTTGATAAATGTCTATTTTTCATCATTCCACTAACATTCAAATCTTCAATACAAATAAATCTTGGTTTTCGACTTACAATTTCAGATGTAGTCTGATTCAAATAGTTCTTACGGATATTTGTTAATCTGTGATTTCGTTTTAATAAAAGTTTTTCCTTTTTGATTACATTATTTGTTTTACAGTAACTTTCTCCTTTTTTATTTTTCTCGTAAGAACGAGAGATACTACGCTGTAATCTGCGTTTCTGTTTTTCTAGTTTCTTTACTTTCTGACTTTTATTGATGTTCTTATACTTAGCTCCATCAGAGCAGATAGCCAGATCTTTGATTCCTAGATCTATACCAATCCCATCATCATTAAGTTTTTCTATGCAATCAGGAAATTCCACACATACGCTGATCCACCAGTTCAACCCATCAAAAGATATTCTCGGATTCATGTATTTAGCATCTGTAGGAATACGACCATGCTCTGCAAGTCTTACCCAATTTAGTTTTTGTTTATTTCTTTTCCTGCTCGAAGAAAATCCTTCAAACTTAACATGAGTATTGCTGAATTGTATCTTAATATTATCCTGATAGAACTTCGGTATTGATCTCTTTTTTGGCTTGAATCTTGGGAATTTCTGCAAACCTTTGAAAAAGTTCTTATAAGCGGTGCAGGCATCTTTGATCGCCTGTTTGGTTACATTATTTGAAATACTCAATAACCATGCATATTCATCAGAATGTCTAAGCTTTGTAAATTCTTTTCTGAGTTCTGCATCTGAAAGGAATTTTCCGCCTTTTTCATAGTTTTCTATTTCCCTGGCCAAAGCCCAGTTATAAGCAAATCTTGAAGCACCTGCGTACTGAAACATCTTAGTTTTCTGTATATTATTTGGTATTAACATTACTTTTATGGCTTTTACCATCTACTTTCTCCTGTATCAATTCCCGGATAAGTTTCTTGGCTTTATTCGCTCGTTTTCCTTGTAATTTGCAACTGAATACTGTGATCATCTGAACCAGATCTTCAACAAGTTCCTGCTGTTCGGATTTTTCAGTATTATCAA
>ENA-OOXP01001683-OOXP01001683.1-human-gut-metagenome-genome-assembly--contig:-NODE-1683-length-13741-cov-3.109236_pt1 | contig 13741 bp, 8 predicted proteins | sample MGYA00241591_ERZ501351 | MGnify/ENA primary metagenome ERZ501351 (study PRJEB25962, sample SAMEA1968361) | human gut metagenome | biome: human gut; feature: human-associated habitat; material: faeces...
ACATGGAGTTCCAGGAAAACAGCAGATACTTGAAAAATAATGAATTGCCTGTAACAGGCGATGTGCTGGTGCTGGCCGGGGATATTTTCTATCTCAGGGATAAGGTTGCTCCGTTGACGAAGTTTTGGAAATGGGCTTCGGAGAATTACCGGCAGGTGCTGATTGTCCCCGGCAACCACGAATACTACAACTATTCCGACGTGATGGAACGGGGACTGCAATGGCGGTGGATGTTCCGTAAAAATGTCGGTTACTATCAAAATCAGGTCGTCCGCATCGATGACACTGACTTCGTCCTGAGTACGCTGTGGTCACGGATCAACCCGAACGACGAGTATTTCGTGTGGAAAGGCATGAATGACTTCCGCCAGATCAAGTTCGACGGGAAGCTGCTGCAGGTGGATGAATTCAACCGGATGCACGAGAATTGTATCGGTTTTATCCAGAAAAGCGTTGAAGAAAGTACGGCGGCCCATATCGTTGTGGTTACACACCATCTGCCGACACTCCAGGCAGTGGCTCCGCATCATAAGAGTTCCGTGCTGAACAGTGCCTTTGCCAGTGAATACGGAGAACTGATAGCCAACAGTCGGATTGATGCCTGGATCTACGGGCATTCGCATACTAATATCGATGTAAAAATAGGGGATACCCCTATAATCTGTAACCAGATGGGATATGTTTTTGAGGATGAACACCTGATGAACGGATTTGACCCAGCTAGGTTTATTGAAATTTAATGGACATATAGAATGAACGAAAGAAAGATTATAGACAGAAAGCTCCTTTCCGATTTGGCGACGGAGGTCAGGCTGAATGCCTCGCATTTGGAGGCGTTGGGAGAAAGCCGTCAATGGGAGATTGTCGTTGGTGTCGATATGCTTGAGCGGATGGTTGAGATACAACATCAGTTCGAGCGGCTGGCTGTAATGGGCGACGATGAGTACCGGGGATTCTATATCGAAGTGCCACGGCCTACGCCGGAAGAGTGGGGGGACGCCGAGGAATTGATCGCTTCGGGGGAATATGATAGCCGGGAGACGTTCCTTGCGGATTGGCTTGCATTCAACCCGATGGAGGCCAGGTGGTTTCATGTCGCTTCGAACCGATACGGAGACTCCCGGTCAATCCGTATTACGGACCGGAAGCATACTCATTTTATCATTACGAATCGTTCCAAGTGTACGGATGCAGAACCAGATGATACGTGGTGCAGGGAGAATCTAACCCGCCTCTTCGACTATCTGGAACGGATGATTGATGTCATTGTTGCGAATCCTGATGGGTTCAACGATTACGTAGCGCATAACCTGCCGTACCAGCAACGTATAGGACGGATTGCACAAAGGGAGTTTAACCGTATCATGCCGAATTTCAAAATTGAGGTGGAAGATCGGGAAACGGCCATCAAGGCATTGGAGGACTCGGTACACGGGCTTTCTGCCCCTCTTTTGGAAACCATGACCATACGAAAGTATTGCGCCTATTTCCGCATTGCCAACGAGGTGTATGAAAATTATCACCGGAAGCGGGGATTCAGGGGGCGCATCCATACAGATCCACAGGATGTTCCTGAAGAACTGCGTGATATGGTCTATTACAAACGGAAGAAGTTCGTGGATGTGATGGAAATGTATGACATTGACAGTCCGGAGGATTTCATACGGTTCGCAACTGACCACTATGGTGAACTGGGCCTTTCACGTCTGAATATCTTTGCCTCAAACTACCGGCAACAGGGATGGAAAATTGTTGTTTCCAACAGTTATTCGGCCAATGCCGGATTGGCCATTGAAGTGGCTACAGCTTTGTATAAGGCCGGAGCACCGCTGCTGATATACGACGCCAAGAAGCTCTTAAGGATCCTGCTCGAAGAGGATTCTGTGCGTCTGGTTCCCTACTCTTATCACAACTATATGGGCTATCAGGAAGAGGGCGCTGTCTACGAACTGCCGTGGGAATACGAGTGTTCGGACGATACTAATTCAGTTCTGACTAAGGAACAATATAAAGAGATTGTATCTAATGCAGAATGGCAGGATATAGAGCAGGTGAAATGGTAGATTCGAAATGGGTTATGATTTGCCAAATCGCATAAAATATTGCTGATTTGGCAAATCATCTTTGTTCCCGTTTAAATAGATCTGGAGGCAGATTACCAAAAAACTGTATCGGTACCAGCAAAGCGGATTTTCCTGTAAAACTATCCGACTGACAAGATGAATTAATATTACTTTTGTTATAATTAAAACTTAGAATTAACCATAATCAATCACTTTTTTATTATATGGACACAGATCAATTGTCAGTTTTTTGAGCTGTTCATCCGAAAGATGCATATTTTTCAAAAGGTTCAACAGTTCTTCCTGGCGTGGTTGCCCCAGTGTCATGCGATACAAGGCAAGCACCTTGATAAGACGTTCGTATTTATATCGGTCACGACTGAGTGGATAAAGCGGAACAATCCGTTCAATGTATTCCAATTTTTTCCGTTGCTCTTCCGTCAGCTCTGACACAGGAAGGCACCAATAAGGAACAATGTCCGAATGTGTACCTTTCAAATTTGAATGTGCCATAGAGAACAGTTCATCCCACGGATGATAAGTTTCACTGCCATACAATTTTACCACATTTCTACGAATGGCCAGGCACTTAAAACGGTTGATACGACCTTCACGTTGTTCTAAATCCACTGGATTGGACGGTAGATTCCAGTGAACTATCTTTCTGGCATACCAATGAAAATCAAGACCTTCCTGACCGATAGAGGTTGTGGAAAGCAGGAAAGGGCGGAATGGAGAGTTGAATGCCTTACGGATATTGGTAGTATGCGCAACCGATTTATCAGTAATTGTTTTGTCAATGAATGGAATAGCAAAATGACAACGCATAAGTTGTTTCTTTTCTTCCATTCCCAATGAATCGGTTGTATCTATGCTAAGATTGCTTGTGCCAATAATAGCCTCCGTAACAGTGTGTCCCAACATCTTTGTTTGTGTCATGTGGGCATATTCATCAAGTACAGCCTGCAAGTTCCCCATCGCACAATAATCAAGGACCGATTCGTAATAATCATCATCGTTCTTTTTATTGTATATCAAGTCTATCACAGCTGCACTTTCAGGCTTGTTGAATACAGAGACAACTGCTTTGGCCACCATCTGGGCATCTTCTTCATTGCCAGATTGCCGATAAGCACATACCGCTGGTGAAGCGATGGCAATATCCGTCATCACATCCAATGCATTTGAAGGTACATACAAGCCGGTCAAATCTTCTACTGGCTTTCCATCCAGTATTTTCATGAGCGTAAGAACAAGTCTGGCGTTATTTCGCCCTTGTTGTGGAATGGTACGTATAAGCGAATTCCGCGCAAATTCTTCTTGTATTTTCTGTTTGATAATTTTCCGGATTGAGGAAAGTTTTTCTCCATAAAATGTTGCAGGAGAGAAAAGACTAGCTAAAGTTTGGCAAGGATACTCCAATAATCCATCGGCTCTTAAACGATTCTCGCCGTAACGGTTCTTCTTTTGGGAAGTGTAGCGTATCTCAGGTATTGTTTTCTTTAATTCTCCGAAAGTATATAACTCCGAATAATATGACATCATGATGGAAATCATTCTCGGTACCATCTCCCATGAAGAGAATAGGATAATCTTGGAGAAGTTACGGGCTTCGCTACTCTCGAACGCACCTCCGGCCTTATAGTAAGGATTGGAGGCAGGAACCCAAAGCAACAACTGTGTTTTCTTCTCATGACGTACTCCAAATACGAGGTCGTGGAGATACTTCAATTTTCCATTGGCAGCAGGAATGGGACGATAATTGTTGATGGCATACCTTGATAGAAGCAATGCATCTATTTTGCCATATTTTTTTACATCTGAGTGTGATAATGCCGAAACAATTCGTTTCTTCAGTTCGTATTTATCCATAAAGGACAACAAATAGGGTGAAGACTTGACGTATTCCATGGGGAGATTACCCAAACGCATTTTCGTATTTTCATGATTTAGGCAATCCATCAGATACTGCCCCTCTGCAAAAGAAAGGATATCTTCCGGCACGACCTGCACGTCACATACACGGGAATCGTCTATAATGCCACTGTTGAATCGTTCCGTGCGGCACATCACCCCATACAGTGCTTCTTCTGCTTCATTCTTGGTTACCACAAGCGGTGTTAAATCAACCACATCTGTACGTTTGAGTGCGGCAGAATAGGTGTGCCATATCAACTTGAACCGGTCTGCTTTATCTTTTGTGGCATATAGGAAATCCATTACTTTCATAAAGTCCTGATAGTGCTCATCATTCCCATTTGTATTTAACTCTTCAAGGGTGGAATAAGGTTTGTAGGGCGTAGCTGAAAGTAACAGAATTTTCGTATTAGATCGTTCATCATCAAAGAATTTGTTGGTCAGCATGGATTGCTCGTCATCGCCTTGTTCAAGCAACGAATTGAAGCGTTGAAATTCATCCATGATGACTAGGTCCGGATCGAGCATATCTATACTGATTTCTGCAAAAATACGACGTAGCTTATTGATCATGTCTGCCTGTTGACGATTGTCATAACCATACTTTGCATACCCAATCAGTTGATTGATGATAGTATCCGACAAACTCATCTGTAACTTACCATGCATTTCACGAAGATAATCATCTCCGCACAATTCGATTCTGTTGCTATATATATGGATAAGCTCCTGCCAGTTTTTTACATTACAGCTAAGAAAATCACTGATAACTTCCTTATACTCTTTAAATTGAGTTAGTCCGCATAAAATATCATACATCAAGGCACGTTCATTGGCCGTTCCTTGCGCACTATAAAAACGGAAGGAAGTCGAAGGTGTCAGCGGAATGATTGATTCAGGCATTTCTTCTTTCTCATGCTGTTCTGCAATCAGTTTTTCAGCTAATTTGATATAGAGATGCTGCATTGACAGACGACTCTCACTGATACTCATTCGATTTTCAACACCTAATTTCTCAATGTTTTGGTCAGCTATGTTGGCATTTGAACAAATATAAACCACCTTAAAGAAGTCATCTTTCTTCTGTTTGTGCCATTCACGGACCAAATTGATGACTTGTTTGGCTACGAATGTCTTGCCCAATCCCACTTCGTCTGCTAGCAATACCCGTCGATGACCTAAATTTTTATATATATGCAGAATGCGATCTGCTGTAGCACGCTGAAAATCTTTTACTTCCTGATTCATAAGCGTTTGATTTGTTTAAGAACGTTTTCAAATGTTTTGTACATCTCCATGAAATGGTCTGGGATAACGGTCTCGTCTGCTTTCTCAACGATTTGTCGGATAGAAGCGATGCGGTCAGGGTCTTTATAGGCCATTTTCACCATGTCTTCATAAAGCGAGGTACTGATTTGCTGTTCCAAAGAGGACGTTTTGTCATTGGCCAGTTCCTTTTCCAGTTGTTGGCTTTCTAATATATACTGTTCCACCTCATCAGTTAGCATGAATGCCAGATAGTTGATGAACTTTCCTTTCGTATTGATAAAGGAACGGAATATCGCCTTGTCCCGTTCATCTGTTGGCATTCCTTCCGTATGTATTTTTATCAGGCGACGCAAGTCTCTAATTCGTATCGTGTAAAACTCTGTTAATGAATCCAGTGGCATATCTTTAAATATCAGTCCGTCAGCCAATACTTGTTCTTTACCGTCACATCCTAAAGGATAAAGAAAAACAGGTTCTGAAGGCATTCTGTTAGTCTGGCATTGTATGGTAATGGTATAGCTTCCGTCATTAAACCTAACTTGTGCCTGCAGAATGGCCGAAATTGCTTGACGCAGCATCAATTCGTTGGTGACATCCTCTTTTCCACCATCTTCCTCCGGTACAGAAATGACCTGCTCGAACATACATTCCTTGCTGTCATTAATCAGTTCACTCCGACATTTTTCATACGAGAATTTATAGGGCACAAACTTCAAGTGCAGTAAAAACTCCACATTCCGTCCGAATCCATTCATGGTGGCATTGGTAGAACCAAGATACAGATGGTTATAGCTGGAATTGCCATCGTATCGGCGAATGAAATACACTTTCTCGTGCAAGTCGACAACCACATCTTTTTCCACCTTATCGGTCAGTACTTCTTTGGGAGTGTAAACACCGTCATTAAACAACTTTATTGCCTCTTTAGTAACCGAATCATGTCGTGTGATGAGTGTCTTCTTGGCGCCAGGACTACAACTGACCATCTGTTTCAAGATATTCTTGTCCAAGAAAGGAGAAATGACCAACATTTCTGCCGCATGATTCAGCATACTTTGTTCAAAGCACTTTGTATATCCATCATATCCAGGTATCCCCATAGGGAAAAACTCGTAATCCTCGAAAGGAGAATCGGTAAGGTCAAATCGTTCAATGTAGTCGATGTCCTTACAGATAGAATGCATATTTTTACGGATAGTACGGTTACCGGCTTTTGCGATTAACCATGTGAGAAAGTCTACAAGTGGTGTATGTTTGACTTGTGCTTTCCGAGTAGCCGGTTTGGTACCAATTTTACCAATAAGTTCACATACTACGTCCAAGTCATTGGAACCGGTAAGGTTACGGGAAAGGACAATTAGTTTGATTTGCTGAGCATCGGTGTCCGGGTTCGTTTCTTTGATAATCCATACCTTGGGATGAAAATTGACAAAACCGCCCCCTTTTGCTTGCAGTGTTACTTGTACAATGCTCTGCTCCAGAAGTGAATACACTTTGGAATTGGCTTGCGGTACTACCATGCATCCAGCATTGCAGAAAACAGCAAATTTACCTGCCGATTGATTGATAGTCTCCAGTATCAGGTGAGGAGAGTGCATGGCCGTTTCCGTCAAGTCGGTCATTGTGCCCAACATAAAGGGTACCGATAACAAGGAAGGCATGTCCAAACTGTAGGTAGTGCAAACCGCATAATCAATTACAAAGCCATCGCTTTGCAACACATCCGTATAGACGATATCATTCCATAATGCGTCAGCCATTGATTGCCTCCTTTCTTAATTCCTTGGCAAAGGTTTTTACCGTTTCCCATCGGTAGGTTAGTTTATAGTAGTGTATGCGATTCTTCTTGTCGTAAATATATGCTGGATTTCCAATTTTTCTTCGATTCCCTTTTACTCTTCGTTCCCGGTTGATAATCAACCGATCCAAACCGCCATCTTCTTCAATGTCATTGGCTGCAATGCGTTCCGCAACTTCTTTGCAGAACCATTTTCCGCTGTTCTCTCGTATGCTTACTGCATTCAGTACCTTGTCTATGTCTGTACTACTATTCCGGTATTCTTCAAGTTTTTCCTGAAATTCGATTCGCATTTCTTCATCCTGGTATTGCGAATATATATAGTTATAGCGGATGTGTACCATATATATGAAATCTGCGAAGCGTCGGGCCAAATCTTGCAATTCTCCAATCTCCTGTGGCAAATGACGGAAGGGGTTCTGTTCAAAACTATCGGCTATCGCAAAGTCTGGATTATCCACGATGTAACGTAATAAGCTTCCTTGACATGCTTCTGCGTTCAGAATGTGATCCACAATGAAGTCCTTATCCTCTACAGTCAGATCTAATGTACATTTTTGTGTAAAATCATAATACACATTAGGAAAAGAGCAGAACTGGAACAAGCCTGACTTCTCATCTGCATCGTCATTCGTATCTTCGTCATCCGTCTTAGTCACCTTAGGCCCATTGTGCAAGGCCTTTGAAGTGGAATAGATTAATTCATACAACTGTGGACTGCGTAAGATGCCAAAAGTCTGCAACCCAGAATTGTAGATGTATGCCGGATCATATTTTACGTAACTGTTTGTATTTTTACCAATCATTTCTCGTCCTGTAATTCCTGGAGTATTATTTCCTTCACAAAGATTCTTTGTCATGATGCGTTCCAGCCGGATAATTTCCGCTTTCACCTCCGATAAACGGTTATATCGTTTTTCTGTAGCCTTACGATAGAGTTGTGGCATGAGCGAGAAATACTTCATGTGCTTTTGCAGGGTAGATATTCCGGGAAACATACGGTCTGCAAAAGCATCACGGATACGGCCAATGCCGAGTTCATCGAGAGCTACAGATTCCGAAGTCATTTTCAGTACTTGCATGACTCGGGTTTGTTCTTCTCGGTTGCTGTGTATATATCCTAATTTCATAAAATTGCTAATAATGATTTTTTTATCGTTTCCTGATTCACTGTATCTGCCGTGGAAATGCGAAGCAGGTGAAGTCCTAACTTTGTGAATATCTGATTTTTCAACGCATCACGTGATTGTTGGGCGTCATTCTCCTTATGGAAATGCCATCCGTCCACTTCTATGGCACTGATTGGCTGTTTGGTCAGGGAATTATAGAGCAGGAAATCCACATGTGAGAATGGACTTTCGACAAACGCTTTTTCTTTATCTTCCAGTTGATTCCAGTCGGCAATAAGTCTGGACAGTGGATAATGACAAAATACTCCCGTATGGAGCAAACCTAATTCAGCAATGGCTTTTAACAGAATATCGTATATTAGATTCTCTGATAAATGTTCAGAGACGGCAGGATGAGCAGCTTCGTAAGCCAATCTTTCTGCCGTATATTGCTGATAAAGCAAATCAAAAACAGAATGCAACTTACTGGATTTTACCTCAAAATTGTTGTACTGAATATAACTGATTAGCAGGCTGAGATTGGAATCCTCTGGCATTTCATTTCCGTTTGTAACCAGACATAATTTGGTTTTAGCACGTGAAATGGCCACATTAAGCAAATTGGCGTCATCCGAAAATTCGGTAGGATAGTTGTCCACCATACTCATAATGATGGTGTCACATTCCCGTCCTTGGTACTTATGTACTGTACTGGCTATGTCTTTTCCGACGGTTTTGTTGATTGCTTCAGCTTGTGCCCGATACGGAGTAATAATACCTATACTTTCCGACTTTGCACATTCCGGTAATACCTCTTGCGTAATGACATCTATTTCTCGTTGGTTGAAATGTCCTCTGGCATGGTTGCCGGGTACAGTTCGAATCACTTGCAATACATCTTTTTCTCCTTCGTCTGTAGTCATGGCAATCAGTTCTTCATTGTAAAAGTGTTGATTACAGAACTCTATAATTTTCGGATGGCAACGATAATGTTCTCTAAGCAGTGTTACTGGCGCATCCCGCAATATTTCTACGCACGATTGTAGGAAACTGTGTGTGATTGCATTGTATCGGTCGTCCACTTGATATGTGGTCTGAATAGCCTTCAACGCTAATTCTTCTTCTCGGCCTACCACATTGGGTAACTGTTTGTCGTCACCCACAATTACGGCGTTCATGGCACATGATAGAGCCAGAGCCCCTGTCTTGATATCCACTTGTAAGGCTTCGTCCATGATCACATAGTCAAATACCATGTCTTTACTGATACAGCTTTTGGCCGAATAAGTGGTACTGAGCACAACCGGATATTCTTTCAGAAACTCTTCTGTTCTGGGCTTAATATCTTTGATTGTAAATTTTTTCCTTTGTCCGGTATTATACCGTTTAGCTATCTTGTCCTTCAATAGTTGCAGAGAAGAGGAGCGAAGTTCTTTCATACTCTTCTGGATATCTATGCTTTGGAGTGCCGAAGCAATCGATTCTAGCTCTTGCTCTAATTCTGTTTTTCGAGAAAAGTAATAAGCCGACTCCAAACTGTTTATGACATCTGTCGCTTTTCTATTTAAAAATGTCAATATTTTAGTTCCTAATGAGAAAGCCCATTGCAATCTGAACCATAAACCTGGCTTATGTCCGTTCTCAACCATCGTCTGATAGCGGTTGAGCAATTTCATAAGTTTAGCCGATGGTTTGCCATTCAACCATTCATCTTCTGTTTGGTTGTCTTCCCGCATTTCGTTGTATTTCGATTCTTTTAATAGGGCATCGTATTCTGCCTTTAGTTTGGCCTGCTTGAGTTGAGCATCAAATCCTTGTGAAACGGCTTGAAGTGAGTCTTTTGCCAGATTCTTTGTAGTTGTTTGTTCATCAATCTTCCAACCTGTCATAGCAGGATGCTCTGGCTGGTTGGCGATGAATGTTTCTTTGTTTTGTACACTACCCAGTTTGGCTACAAGGAAGCCTAATCCTTCTCCGTTTAGTTTCTCAGCTACATTCTCTACAGCTGAGTTATTGTTTGATACAACCAATACTGTTTTACCTTTCATCAGCAGATTGGCAATAATATTCAGTATTGTCTGTGTTTTACCGGTTCCCGGAGGTCCCTGAATAACGCTTACCTGATGTGTTAACGCTGCTTCTACGGCCGCTTTTTGGCTGGCATTGCATCCAAACGGATAATAGACATGTTTGGGCATGGAGTAAGTTGCCAATTTTGTTTTGTCACCTAGGTATTGAGCCAAGGGAACATTGTCACGCTTCACATCTACCAATTCATATTGTTTGGATAGAATACTTTCATCATCTTCTTCCGTAATCAGACCTGTTTCATCAGCCAGTTTGCGAAGATAATCCCAAATAGAACCTTCATTTTTGTCAATCGGAGTACGGGTAATATAGACCTCGTTCCCTTCCAGATTCTCATAGTAGCCATTGTTATAGGTCACTCGATAAAAAATGTAGTGACCGTCTGTAAAACGTAGTAATTCTGCAACATTGTTAATATGTTTATTATTGATGTATAGCCCTTTTTCTCCAAGATTTATTGTATCAGGATGTGTTAGATAAAGTAAACGTGAGGGATTATAATTGAATAGACGTGGTGATGACGAAAACCGAACAGTCCAAAGTCCATTCTTGTTTTGGTAAATAGAAGAAACACGTTCTGTAACAAATATTTGCTTGTCACCGCGTTTCTCTAAATCTATAATCATATACAGTTTTGCGTCCATATTATTTCGAATGAGATACTAATAATCGAATTTTGAGGCTGCGACGGAGAAATCATAGCAGAAATCTTGCTTGGCTATGCGAATAAATCAGGCCCTTTTTGCTGTCGCTCTATAACCCTAATTTTTTCTTTAAGTCCTTTATCTTCTTTATACCATAAAGATTCTTTAATCTTAATAGGGGACTCCATCATTCTTTCTATCTCAGCTACAGCCTTCATGATTAGATCTGTACTACATATCGGTATTTCTCCCTGAGGGGCATACGAAGCAAGGTATTCTTCAGAGGGATTATATATTCCATGTCGTTTACATACAAGCCATGCAACAGTCTCTGCTTCAAATTCTCGTTCTTTTATGGTTAATTTCCGTCTCTTAGATTCAGTATAAAATTGATGATAACAAAATAAATGTCCTAATTCATGACAGATAGTATGAAATTGCACAATCCTTTCCTGATTTCTATTGACACTTATTATAAAACGAGAATTTACTCTAGCAGATTCTTTATTTACGACGCATCATCATATTCTTATTGATTATCAATAGTTTACATCTTAAAAGGTAGACTACTCAAAAATTTACTTGTTTTTTTGCGAAAAATCGAAGATTTAACGTTTTTTTTCATCGACCCCCTCCGAACAGAGGGGAAAGAGGCAAAAACAGCCCTTTGGAGCCCCGACTGACCCCGTCTGCAAAGATAGAGCATGTCGGGGTTTATTTCGCCAAAATGGGCTGTAAAATTGAGGATGGATTTGCGGATATTTTCAGGCTCCAATCGTGGAATCTTGTCTTTGGTCAGAGTGTCATTTTGCTCGGCTTTAATAACACCAGGGGCACAAATAAATTTTGCAGCCAAAAGAGAAAAATGGCTGAAACCATTTAGCCATGGCGCAGCCATCTCTTTTCTTCCCTTATTTTGACTTTACTTTAATGAACGTATATATGAATACGGGGATAAAGTAAAGTTATTAGGAATCTATATGATAGTTCGGTAAGTAGATATTTCCCGAAATATGCAGCATTATAGACTATGTTATTTCGGGGATACAAAGTTGGAGAACTTGACCTCGGAATTATATGTATTCCATTATATGGCTTGACGCGATTCATTATAAGATACTAAATAATGTGGCAGCGATACGTGTCATCTATAATATATCGGTTCTTACGTGTGAATGTAAGAACCAAACTTTTGTGCATATACTAGGGAGGCAACTCTGTAATCTGTTCATACGAATATTTAGAACGGAGTGGACAGAATCATATCCATGGGAGTCTCATTATATTTGTTTTATCTTTAATGCTTTTTCTTTCCTATTTCTAACACCACTATTAATAGTGAATATATGGCCGTCAGTTTTAATTGGTTCAGAGTAGAATTCTAAATCTTTTTGATTGTTAAATTTCTCAAAATTAGAATATAAAAAAACTTCTTTAAGATAACAGTCTAATAAGGCTTGTAGCTTTTTTTCTGAAAATTTTTCAAAGCCTCTATACTCCATAATCTTATTTACGTTTGAATTATCAATCTGTAAAATAATCATGACTTCATAGTTGCTTCTTGTTCTAATTTCAAACTTATACTTTGAGTCCTCATTAAAAGGTCTAAATATCATATTTGATCCTTCCCTTAATAATACTTTTCTAAGAAGTCTGGTACTATTGTGAAATACAATATTAATCCCCATACGTTCTGATTTACTTAAGTCTTGCCACCAATCCTTGAATTCCAGTAATTCGAAAGTAGGAAGATGTTTTAATATATTATATTTATTTATATAATTAATGAAATTTTCTCCATAATATGTCATAGCATTATACCTAATAAAGAACAATTCACTATCTGTTAATTGGGCGCGTAATATTTTAAGATAATTATTTTTAATATTTTCCTTAAGATCTGATTTATCAAGTAAATCATATATTCGGTATAAAGTTCTAAAACATGCAGCGACTTTTGTCCTATGTTTAATGTAGAATGACATATACAGATTTAAAGAAACTTGTCGGTTTTTTTCATAAGATGTAGTTGGTTGAAATTTTTTTTGCAAAGAAGCTTTCTCGACATCATAAAAATCTTTATTGTTATAATTAATTTCTATAATGTTGTTTCCTTGTTTCTTTTCTATATGCCCACATAATTCTGCTGTTTCAGATTGATATAATCTTAATAACTCAAAGAACAAATCATTAAATCGTTGATTCTCTATTTGTTCTTTGTTCTCTTTTGTTACGGCTCGCTGCTGATTAAATGTTCTGATTAGAATTAAAGTACTTATAAGCGCAAATATAGTTCCTAGGACGCCACCGATGAAATCTCCATAAGTACCAAGAAGTTCATGATTAACGACGTATTCATCATCGAAAAAACGAAGAATGTGCTGCCACTTAAAAATATAAGCAAAAACACCAATAAAAAGCAGCGTAATAATTATGTAGAATCGTTTTTTCATTAAAAGTTTGTCAAACCAATTATCTTTTATTCCCATAAACTTAAAATATAATACATCGCTCACAAAGATAGAGAATATTGGGTGTCTTTTGCTGATAATGTGCTGCTTATTTCATGTAAAAGTGTATAAAGGGAGGCTGATTCGTTGGAAATAGTGTGACGAATTCGATTTATTCGCTTGAAAAAGTGTAGAACCACTTCAATATCATATCATCTATTCTTGCGATTTTTACATATAACACATCATTAAATAGGTAAAAAGTAGTATATTTGCATATTATATGATATATTGAATATGGCAAAGAATACAATGGGCACCAAGTTGCCAAGAAAACTAGAGCAGAAGATGCAGATAGTAGGAGAGCAGATCAAACTGGCAAGACTGCGCAGGAATCTCAGCA
>ENA-OOXP01001695-OOXP01001695.1-human-gut-metagenome-genome-assembly--contig:-NODE-1695-length-13697-cov-2.283756_pt1 | contig 13697 bp, 19 predicted proteins | sample MGYA00241591_ERZ501351 | MGnify/ENA primary metagenome ERZ501351 (study PRJEB25962, sample SAMEA1968361) | human gut metagenome | biome: human gut; feature: human-associated habitat; material: faeces...
TGTGTGAGAAACATATACAGGGGTGATGTTTTCGAACATGTGTTTGTGAACATAATGGTCTTTGAATAAATCTAAATAACATTATATAATATAATCATCAAATGAAAGAGAGGTAATAAAATGAAATTTGTTACAAGAGATGTACAGGATTTATATGAGAGAAAAGTTGTGGAGGAATTTAGATGGGCATTGAATAAGGGATTATCTATTGATAACTCATATGTCGAAGCAATTGTTATGGCGCGTGGTATATCATATGGGGGTTCTTGTCTTGGTTTTGAGTATGATTTTGATAAATGTATCAAGGCATTAGATATTGTTTATGAATCATATAAACGAAATGTGAGGTGAATTATGACAGATTATGAAGAAAGTTACAAAAACTACCTTGCATGGCTCACTCCTCGTGAGTTATTGAAAGAGTACAAAATAATGCGTTTCCCGTGGCGTTATCGGGAACGTAAGTGGATTAAAGAAGAAATAGAAAGTAGATGTGTGTATTAATGTTGGATGCAATTTTGTGGTTTGTTTTTGGAGCTATATTAATTTTCCCTTATGGTGTATGGTGTGGGGCAAAATGGTCAGGAGGTTATAAGAAATGAAAAATTATTGTGATATTTGCTTTAAATGTAATGATACGGAAATGTGTTATACATGCGAACAGATCAACGATTGTGTGAAATTTAAAGAGTGTTTTGGTTATATTCCCGCTAAAATGTGGGGAGCAATGGCAAGTTTTGACGATATCCTGAGATGTGTAGAGAAATGGAGGATATACAATGAGCAGACCACTAAACAGTAAAAAATCATGGTATAAAGTGTATATAAAAGAATTAAATACACCGAACATCCTTAAAAGCCAGTGTAAATACAAATGTGATTATCTGCTAGTACATGCATACACAGGGGCAGTCGCAATGGCAATCGTACAGGACTATGTTGTAGAGTTTGAAGAGAATTTCCGTCCCGTTTACTATAACAAATTAGAGGGAGGTGTTCCTATTGACAACAGAAAAGTCTTATTTGAAGAAGAGTAAACCACAAGGTCTTATAAGAACAAAAGACGATTATACACCGCTTGCTCTTGAGTTAACGTGGGATATGAAAGACGTTAGAAAAGAGTATTCACGTTTGAGATCAATCTGGCGTAAACGATATGAAAGATTACTGAAATCTGACTATAAAGATAACAACCTTGTAACGGATCGACCGATCCAACGTTACAAACAGTTGAAAGATATAACAAGTGATAGAGAACTCTATCACTTGTTGTCCGAACTAGCAACTATTATAGGATCAGATCGAACCACAGTAACAGGATTGAAAAAACGAGAAAAAGAACAGATGGTACACATCAACGATGTGTACGGAACAGAGTTAAAAACGCATGAGGATTTCCTAAATTTTGGGCGTTTTATGGAACAACTCAGAGATTTTGCATCAGATAGAATATATGATTCTGATTTTGCTGTTGAGTTATATTCTGATGGTGAAAAGCTGAGTACAGGCAAAATGATAGAGCTATATAAGGAATTTTTGAAAACGGGATCCCGAAACATTTCAAAATTGAAATCAGGAATAGCAAAGAAAGAAAAAGTAAAACGTCAGAAAAGGAAAGCGGGTAAACGTAAACGTAGGAGGTAACACATGGAAAATCTGTATACTGTCGACACATATAATTATACTAGAATACAGAATTTACCATGTTTACATGATACTAGGTCTAACAAAGGAAGTAAAAAAGCAAAAGGTTATAAAAATTGTCTGTGTGCTTTCGATATCGAAACAACTAGATTGGAAGATATCGAGCAGTCAATAATGTATATCTGGCAGTTTTCAATTCTTTTTCTTGATGATTTACATATTGATACGATAATTGGAAGAACGTGGACAGAATTTGAGTTATTTTTTGATAATCTTATGAATGACGATAACTATGCGTATTACATGATTTTTGTTCATAACCTTTCATATGAATTTCAGTTTCTGCGTGGTATATATACGTTTTCACCGGACGAAGTTTTTGCAATAAAATCACGTAAAATACTGAAATGTGAAATGTTAGAGCGGTTTGAGTTTCGATGTTCATATTTGCAGACAAACATGTCATTAAATACGTTTACGTCAAAAATGAAAGTAGAGCATCAGAAATTATCTGGTGAAAAATTCAATTATGAGAAAAAACGTTATCCATGGACAGAACTAACCGATTATGAAATACAGTATAGTACATACGACACAATCGGACTAGTTGAAGCAATGTATAAACGTATGATACTGTCGAATGACAATCTATATACACTACCATTAACATCAACCGGTTATGTACGTCGTGAAACGAAAAAAGCCATGTATGGTTGGTCACGAAAACACAAGGATATTTTTCCTACTATAGAAGTTTTCGACCTGCTAGAAGAAGCGTTTCGGGGTGGAGACACACACGCTAATCGTTATTACTCAGGAACAGTGATACGTGCAGACGGAAAAAAGATTCTGGGAATAGGATCATATGATAGGTCATCATCTTATCCTGATGTTGTCTTAAATTGCGTTTTTCCAATGACACGGTTTGTATATATCGGATCAATAACGGAGAATGACATAGAGAAGAAATTGGATAGAGGAAAAGCACTATTATTCCGGTGTAAAATCACAGGTATTGAACAGATTGATAAGTTTTACGGAGCACCATATTTGTCCTATTCAAAATGCAGAAATGTTTCACGTGAAACACTTGACAATGGTCGTATTTTAAGTGCTGAGTATGTCGAAACAACAATCACTGATATTGACTATGAGATAATGAAACGTGAATATAAATGGAAATGTTTTGAGATAACAGAGTGTTACGAAAGCAAATACGGATCACTGCCAGAACCGTTGAAAGACATTTTCCGTAAATATTATACAGACAAAACAGAATTAAAAGGCATAGTGGAACATGAGCTTTTTTACAATCTGCAAAAGGCATTGCTTAACGCGGGTTACGGAATGATGGTACAGTCACCAGTAAAGCAATCATTAATATTTACAGAATCATCGGAAGATATATATACAGTTGATGAAAATGTTTCACGTGAAACATTACTTGCAAAATATAATAGAACTGCCTTTCTTCCGTATCAATGGGGTGTATGGGTAACAGCATGGGCACGTCTGCGATTGAAAGAAGGTATAAACATAGTTGGAGATCGTTACGTTTACAGTGATACGGATTCAGTAAAATATATAAAAGTAAGAGGTGATAATATTGACGAGTTATTTAATAGATACAATTCTGAGAGAAAAGAGCAAAGTATTTCCAATTCCGCATACGCTACAGACCATTATAGCGTTAAACACTATATGGGGGTATACGAGTACGAGGATACGTATACTGAATTCTCCACCATTGGTTCTAAAAAATATGTCTATAGAACTGAAGATGGAAAACTTCACGCAACAATCGCAGGAGTTAATAAAAAGCTTGCACCGGATGAGTTGGAAGAACATGGAGGAATTGAAGCTTTCAAAATTGGGTTCACCTTTTTACGATCAGGAGGAACTGAAAGCGTGTACAATGACGTTCCTTATGGGGATTTCACCGTGGAAAATCATGTTTTAAAAATTACACAAAATGTAGTTATCAGACCGTCAACTTATACGATTGGTATAACAGATGAGTACCGAAGAATTTTGGCGGATGCAAGAACTTTAAAAGAATTTAAAGAAACATTTGACAGGAATTAATATTATTGATATAATAATTCATGTGAAGAGATATTACAGGAGGTGAGAACATGAAAATCACAAGAGAGTTAACAGTTAACAAAATTAATGTTATCTGCTACGATCCAGAGAACAAATGTGAGATTACAAAAGAATTAGTCTTAATTGGAAATCTCACAGATGATCAGATCAGCAAAGAGATCAAAAAAAGAAATTTCGGAATCGTTATCGACTGGGAGCGAAACGAGGAAGAAACTAAAATCTATGGCATGGATGCTGAAGTATTTTTAATGCATGCAACTTTCACAAAATCACCAAAAGAAAAGGAGAACTAAATCATGGCAAAGAAACAGTATACTATTATCAGTTCATCTTCCACACTGGACACATACACAGAGTATGACCTTATTGAATCACCAGCAATCGTAAGTCTTAAAAATGTTGAAAACAAAAGTCTTATTTGTGTTGGATCATGGGTAAAGTATCGAACAACTGACAACATCGGAAATGAAATCACCTGTATTTCAGTGCAGGACGCAAACACAGGAGAAGTATTTTCCGGTCAGTCAGCAACTTTCCGTGAATCATTTGAGGATATTGTAGATCGAATTTTTGATATTGAAGAAATTCCAGATATGTTTTTCATCGAGGTTCTTCACAAAACTTCAAAATCAGGTCGTGACTATCTCATCTGTGCTCTTGTTTCCCCAGATCGAGCGTTAGCCCGTATGGGATATTCTGAAAAGAACATCCCCATGCCAGAGCCACAGAAATAATATGTTATCGCTTTATGAAAACAGCGGGTATCTATCGATACCCGCCGTTTTAGGATATGAACAAAAGTTCAATTACATCTGGGGCGGACGTGGTACGGGGAAAACTTACGGGGCTCTCAAATACTGTATTGAACATAAAAAAATTTTTGCTTATATGCGATCATTGCAAACACAAATTGACATGATTAAAATTCCAGAACTTTCACCTTTTAAAAAATTAAATCATGATTTGGGATGGTCAATATATCCGAAAAGTGTCGGGAAAAATATTGCGGTGTATTATAATGCAGAAATTGACGAAAATGGTAAAATAAAATATACTGGAAATATACTCGGTTATGCTATAGCATTAAATACCTTTGCTAATTTACGAGGTTTTGATGCATCAGACGTTGAGATAGGAATATATGATGAATTTATCCCCGAAAAACGCGAACGCAGAGTTGAAAATGCTGGATATGCTTTTAAAAACGCATATGAAACAATGAATCGAAACCGTGAACTTGAGGGTAATAATCCGATACAGTTTTTATTGTTTTCTAATTCTGAAAGTTTATCATGTGATATGTTTATAGAGAATAATTTAATGGAAAAAGTATCGAACATGGATATTAATAAACAATCTCTGTCTATTATACGTGATAGAGGTATTGGACTTTTTAACTTGTATGATTCACCGATTTCTGAAAAGAAAAAAGACACAGCTCTGTATAAAATGTCTGGATCAGATTCGGCATTTAACAGGATGGCACTAGGAAATGAATTTTATTCCGCTGATTATTCAGGAATTAGAAGCATGAACATTAAAGAACTGATACCTATATGTAAAATGGATGCTATTACAATATATCAGCACAAGAGAAAAGACTTAATATATGTAACACGTCACAACTCTGGTACACCGCAAGAGTATTCCAATACGGACAAGGATGTGAAAGCTTTCAGACGAGATTTTATTTATTTATGGGATATGTATTTATCAAACAAGGTACTGTTTGAGGATATCACAAGCAAGTCTCTATTTGAGATATATTTTAAAAATAAATATTGACTTGGTGCTTTATATCTGATATTATCTTTCATAGAAAGACAAGTGTTCGTGGCACACGTACAACACGTTGGGAGCGTGGGATCATAATGATCCAATGTGCATGAGTATGTACAACTCAAGAATTTGTAGCACTTAATCTTTCGTCACATATGCAGAGTGTCAAAGCCTGCATATGTTTGTTTCACGTGAAACATTTCTCACCTTTCTTTAATGTTTCACGTGAAACATATATTATATGTTGTGCTAATATATAATGGAGGTGAAATATGGACGTTAATTCCTTATCAACACTTATTAGCAATATCGGAGTGCCATGTGCTTGTCTGATTGCAACTTTTTATTTGTGGCAGAAAGAAACAGACGCACACAAGGAAGAAATGAAAAACATGACAGACGCACTCAACAACAACACTCAGGCACTAACCAAACTCACAGAACATATTACAGGAAGTGAAAAAAATGACGATTAACTACAACAAAAATATCAGAGGTGTGTACATCGTCACAACGAACACAGAGCCTCTGATGATCAGGTCAGAGCCTGACTTAGACGGAACAGTTATCGCAGAAATGCCGAAAAACACGAAATGCATCTGTCTGGGATGTTATTCTGGAAACTGGTATGCAGTAACATACGAACATGACGGTATCATTTCCACAGGCTTTTCTCACAAAAACTATCTCAGGAGGGATTACAAAATATGACATTAGACAACTTAATTACACTCATTACAGCAGGATTCACAAAAGAAGAAATCCTCACAATGTCCGGCACAACCACCCAGCGTGCCCCACAGCCACAGCCACAGCCACAGCCACAGCCACAGCCGCAGCCACAGCCACAGACACAGTTCTATGGACAGAACTATCAGCAGGCACCGGTGCAGGGTGTACAACAGTTTCCACAGATGTTTCCACAGGCACAGGCGCAGCCACAGCCACAGGCATATCCGCAGACACAGCAGATTCAGCAGATCAGTGAACAGAATGATGTTCTGAATGCTCTGAAAAGTCTCACAAGTGCGGTACAGAGTAACAACGTTAATCTGATGCAGAACACAGTTCCCAAACAGGTTACAACAGAAGATGCTATAGCAAGCATTATCAATCCGCCAAACTATGATGGATTGACAGGGGGTGAAAAATAATGGCGAATACATTAAGTTTCGATCAGATCAGCACAGTGCTGAATGATATCGTTAAACAGGCCACAGGCGTTGAAACTATGAAAGCAACGGACACAAGTTCGTTCGTAGCACAGGCACAGACAGCGTTACTTGTGGGTAATGACAGGATTATGAACAGCATTTCTCAGGTATTAGACAGGACGATCTTTTCCGTAAGACCATACAACGCTAAATTTAAGGGACTGAGAAGAACTACACAGCAATGGGGAAACCATGTGCGTAAATTGGGGATGTTAGACGATGATTGGGAAAACGATCAGAGACAGCCAATTGATGATGACACATCGGTCGACATGTACAAGATCAAAAAAGGAAAAGTTTTACAGACTAATTTCTATGGAGGCCAGGTATTCCAGAGACATAGAACGTACTTTCGAGATCAGTTAGATCAGGCTTTCAGAAATCCAGATGAGTTTGGACAGTTCGTGAGCATGTACACTCAGAACACGATGGACATGATCGAACAGGCACATGAAAGTATGGCAAGAGCATGTGTGGCAAACTATATCGGTGCTAAAAACATCTGGCAGAAAGGAGTTACAGCAAGTACAGATGGATATACCGGAGAGCATGTTGTTAAGCTGCTCACGATGTACAATACCGAGAACGGAACAAAGTTAACCGCTAATGATGTAAGAAAAGCGGAGAATTTCCCGAGTTTTTATAAATGGGCTTGTGCTAAGATCATGACTTACATGGACTTTTTCACAGAGAGAACAACTCGATTCCATGCGAATATCACGGGAAAAGATATTGCACGGCATACTCCGCTGAGTATGCAGAACATCATGATTTTTAGCCCAGATCTTCATACCGCAGATACAACGGTTCTGAGTAACACGTTCCATGATCAGTATCTCAAAATTGCGACAAATGAAAAGGTTAATTTCTGGCAGACACTTGACAGTCCGATGGATATTAATGTAACGCCTTCAGTTATGATTCCGGATGGAAGTGTTGAAAAGGGAGAAGCTCAGGCAATGAGCAACATCTTTGCCGTACTGTTTGATGAGGAGGCTATGGGGCTTACTACTATCAAACATTGGAGTAGCACGACACCTTTCAATAGTGCAGGAGGGTACTGGAATATCTATTATCATTTCACAGATCGTTACTGGAACGATCTTACAGAGAATGGTCTTGTTTTTGTTCTGGAATAGGAGGAAATAATAATGGCGGTAACAGTCAATTTTAAAACGGCAAACAAAAGAGTTAATTCTACGGGAATTGTCGGCGGTGATGTTACCGCCGTTTCCTGTAATATAAATGAGCCATGTTCTATTGAAAATCCACAGATCATACTGAGAAATGGAGGCAGTGCCCCATCATGGAATTACTGTGAGATTGTAGAATTTAATCGTTCATACTGGGTTGAGGATTGGGAGTATAGAAACAATACATGGATTGCACATTGCGTTGTGGATGTGTTAGCCACGTATCGTGATACAATACAGGCAAGTAATTTGTTTTTTATCAGAAGCTCAACGAGTTTTGATGGAGATGTGATGGACACTTTATATCCAACGCTGTCGACGCCAGTTAAGAAAAAAACAGTTGTTAATGATGGTTTATTTCCGGTGGCTGAGTATGGTTTAAATCAGGGGTATTTTGTTTGCGGAATTGTAGGAGAAGATGGACTTACAAATTTCTATGCTTTTATTCCCACTAATTTCGCAGATTTTTGCTCAAAGATATTTTCTACTCTTGATTGGGCGAACATCTCAGGTCAGCAGATCACGGATAGTTTGCTAAAATGTTTGTTCAATCCGTTTCAATATCTGACAAGTGTTATGTGGTTTCCTTGCGAAAACGTAGGGGCAGGTAGCACACAGGTTAATGAGGTTAAGTTCGGTTTTTGGTCTTGTGATGTGACCGCATTGAAGTTAGGTAATAAGCCTTTTTATAGCAGGTCTTTTGACATGCCGGTTTCACAGCATCCACAAGTTTCACGTGGAACATTTCTTAACGCTTCACCATTTCGTAGGATTCAGTTAACCATTGACCCATGGGGAACGTTCGATATTGACGGGGGGAAAGTTGCAAGTGCTGAGAGCGTAACAGTCAGTGAAACTATTGACTGTATGAGCGGAGTTGGTGTTATGTCAGTGAGCGCAGGAGGTGTTACTTTATATAGTAGTTATGCACAAATTGGAGTTAACATACAGGTAAGTGATTTACGGGCGAATATCATCGAAAGCGGAAGTAGTTTGCTAAGTAGCATCGGTAATTTATTTTCTGGAAATTTTTTGGGAAGTGCGTCAGGAGTTGCAAACGCAGTTGAGAGTGCAATACCTGATGTGCATACAAGAGGTGTCAATGGTACGTTGTTATCTATTGCGCGTATACCATATGTGATAGAAACTTTTTACAAGATTACTGACGAGGATCGGTCAGATAATGGCAGACCTTATATGAAAAATGGCACAATGCAGGAACTAGGTGCTGGATATTATGTAGTAGAAAACGGAGCTATCAATGTGAGTGGAGCAACCAGAAACGAAAAAGAGCAGATCAAACAGTTCCTTGAGGGAGGTGTATATTATGCGTAGCTTTCCTGCAAGCAATATTTCAATGTTCGTTGCGCTTATGACAAGTGCTAACTCTGGGCAGAACCCGTGGGGATCTGGTGGGGCAGGTGGAATCGGAGGTCTAATATTGCAAGCGTGGCAATGGATCGTGGATAGATGTAACGCACCGAATGTTGGGTACAATCAGGACTACAGAAATGAACAGACTATCAACGGAATAACTTACTATGATTGTAGTTCTTTAATCTTCTATGGGCTGGGGCATGCAGGTTTTGAAGTCAATTTGACAGCATGGCCGTTCACCACGGAATCAATGCCAACGATACTGAAAAATCTCGGTTTTGAGGAAATAATATTACCTGCCGATTATACGGATTTCAAATTTCAAAAGGGTGATATTCTGTGGATACATGACACATCAATCGGAGGTCATCAGCACACAGAAATGATGTATGATGAAACACACTCTATGGGTGCGCACAGCAAAAAACTTCCATTGCCTGATCAGGTGAGTATTAATACGTACACAGTGTGGGAAAGTACGATACACTATTGGAGAGTGTACAGATGGCCTTTTTCCGGTGGTGATTGGCAGGTTGGAGGAAACAGTGAGTACTTTGGTGATCCCACCGCTAACCTGTGCGGAAACAATGAAAAAGCCATAAATAACGCAACTGTGATTTTAAATTATTTTAAATCTCAGGGATGGAGTGTAAATGCTATTGCAGGTCTTTGCGGAAATATTCAACAGGAAAGCACTTTTAATCCTGCATTGATTGAAATTGGAGGTACTGGACACGGGCTTGTGCAATGGACACCACCGACCGATTTATATAAAGTTATTGACGTATTATATGGAAATCATGATGATTGGTATGATGGTCAGAAACAGTTGAGTGTTATTTTTGCAGAGTTTCAGCAAAGTTCAGGAATTAAAAACTGGGGTATCGAGCCACAATGGTATAGTACAAGTGCATACCCGTTGAGTTGGAGAGAGTGGAGTGTTAGTACGCAGGATGCAGGATACCTTGCACTTGCTTTTCAGGCAAACTATGAAAGACCTGCTAGTATACATCAGGAACGTGCCGGATATGCTAGAGCGTGGTTTGATTATTTTAATAATTTGTAGGAGGTGAATATATGTTTGGATGTAATACAGGTGTCGGTGCTCCTGTGATGTATAATTATATCAATCAGTATAATAGTAGCATATGCCCGAGCACTAACCATTGCAAAAATACTCAGTTGTTTTGGTATTTTCAGAGATATCTATTGCAGAAAGCTATTTCTGTGATGAAATGGGATGTGCCGGACAACTGGGATAAGGATTATTTTCTTTATTGTTTGTACTGTTGGGGTACGGTTGCTATCATCAATACGGACAAGTTTGGTGTAATTCCACAGGGATGTACACTTAAGGGGTACAATGTTTTTTACAGACCGGCGCAGGCCGTGATTAGCAATCCATTGCTAAAGGGGGTGATTGAGCCTGTGATTGGTGAGCAGTGTGTTCTTTTCAAGTGTACCGCTGACTATGGTGGGATCCTGGATTTAGTAGGAAGATATGCAAATGAAATGGCTATCGCTATGGAATCTCTGGACATGAACGTAATGAACAGCAAGCTTGCGTATGTATTCAGAGCAAGGAATAAAGCGGGAGCGGAAAGTCTGAAAAAAGTCATGGATCGGGTCATGAGAGGTGAGTTAGCTGTTTTCTATGACGAGAAACTGAGGATTCAAAGAGGGGATCAGACGGAAGAACCGTGGGATTATTTTGTCAATAATTTACGACAGAACTATATTGCAGGAGATGTCCTGGACACATTGCGGAGATTGGAAGAACTGTTTTGCACTGAGGTTGGTATTCCCTCTGCCAGATCGGACAAGAAAGAAAGAATGATTTCTTCCGAAGCGGAAAGCAATGATGTCGAAACTTCAACTAGAATGGAAATGTGGTTAGACGGATGGAAAAAAAGTTGTAATGATGTTAAAAAGATGTTTGGTGTTGATGTAAGTGTAAATTGGAGGCACAACCCAAATGGAAATGGTTCACGTGAAACATCAGGAGGTGGTGATGCTTGAGTTTATTAACAGTTGAGGGGTTATATAACTATGATAACACATTGTTTGACGGGTTCAATGTTCCTGAGGGGCTTGTGAAACAGATTGCTATTGATGCGATTTTGATGCGTACGAGAGAGTTGGAGATTTTATATGCAGATTTTACTTACATGAAAAAACGTATTGCAATATGGAGTAACAAGTATCAGATCAACTGGAAAAAGCTGTATGATACAACAGTGTTAGAATACAATCCGATCGAAAACTATGATCGTATGGAGGATTGGACAGATACAGACGATGAAGTTACGTCAAGTACTAGAGATAACACAGTAAAAAGCACTAGCACTAATGAAATAATGAACAGCGTTAACATAACAGATCAGAATACAGCATTTAACGCAGGTCTTGCAGATCATGCGAAACAGATCACAGACGGAGACACAACGGAAAATGGTAGTATTACTAATACGGAAAAAGAAAATGTAAATGATGGTAGAAATGGAACACATACGAGAACAGGCAGAGCGCATGGAAATATAGGTGTCACTACTTCGCAACAAATGATACAGAGCGAAAGAGACTTAGTTGTTTTTAATTTGTACGATATAATAGCAGAAAGTTTTATCGAAAACTTTTGCTTAATGGTGTATTAATAGGAGGTGTTATATTATGAGTATGGAAAATTTAGGGCCTTACACTAATTATCACGAGCTTAATCAGGATTGGTTTTTAATTGAATTTAATAAAGTTGTTGAACAATGGAAAAATATGCAGAAAAATTTTAACAACTTGCAGGATGCTTTTAACGATCTAAAAAACTATGTGCAGGATTATTTTAAAAATCTGGATGTACAAAATGAAATTAATGACAAACTGAATGATATGATAGCTGACGGAAGTTTTGAAAGAATTTTCGGAACAAATGTTATGTTATTATCCACAACAAACAATATAAGACCTTTAAAATTAACAAAAATAAAAAATATTAATATAAATAATAATAATTCATATCAGGGACTTACAAGCGATGGTACTTTCTTTTATGTTTTTTACACAGACGGAAGTAAAAGCTATTTACAAAAATTGACAATGACGCTCGACATTGTTTTAACAAAAGAAATAGAATATAATCCACATGGTAATTCACTAGAATTTAATGACGATAAATTATATTTGGCTAGTAATGGTGGAGTGATTGAAAGTGGTCATGATTCAACAAAAAGTGTATTAGTATTCGACACAGAATTTAATTATATTGGAACTATGACATTCGGAGAAGGTGTGAGCAGTTTTGGAATAACTGACGAAACATCCGGTGATTATAAAAACAGCAAAATATGTGTAGTTAACACGGGTGACAGTTCTCTTCTTTCATTTTATGTTGTGAGAAATAATAAGTTATTAAATTATGGAGTAAAAAATATTAATCCCAACAACGGATTAAAACAAGGAATAAGGTTTAGTAGTGGTTTAATATACGAAGTATTATCCAACAATGGATTTATTAATAACACTATACGCGTATATAGTGCATACGGAGAACACATGTGTGATTATTACACACAAGGAATTATAAATGAAATTGAAGATATTACTAAAATAAAAAACACTATTTATATAATAACAGTGAACGGATATATATACTCAGGAGAAATGGAAATACCTTTAAATATTAATACTGCGTTTAAAAATGATTCAAATAGACTTTTATGTTTTAATGAAAATAAAACAATAAAAAGTAATAAAAGTTCTATTGCAACAAATTATTTAGTAGGTATTAGAAATAATATTTATAATAGTGGTTGTGACGGAAGTTTAAGAATTAATAATGACTATTACCCACTAACATACGACAAATATTGCAATAACTTTATTTGCAATCATACATGGTTATCAACAGTAAACAGTGTATTGTATATTTTTCAAATTCATTGTGTATATACATGGAAGACTGACAGTATTAATCTAACAGAATTTAATTTTAGACGTGTAAACACAGAAAACATGAATGTTGATTATGTTGGTACATATGAGGATTTTATTAACAGTGATATTTTCAAAGGAACTACAATAGAAATTTCTAATTTATTAATACATGAAAAACAATTACTAAACAGAAATCCAATCGATTTAATATGAACACATGTTCGAAAACATCAACCCTGTATGTGTTTCTCACACACGGACACAAGTACATAATGTTCTAAAATAACTGATTTTCATAGTGCAATATGCACAATTATTGGATTGATTTCCTTTGATAGTTGTGTATATTGCACTATTATTTTGTCCGTTGTGTGCGTACAGAGGACATCTGTGTCTGTGTGTGTCCGTGTGGGACGGACAAATTTGGGGAAGTGTCCGTGTGGGGCGGACATGAGAT
>ENA-OOXP01001725-OOXP01001725.1-human-gut-metagenome-genome-assembly--contig:-NODE-1725-length-13532-cov-4.227276_pt1 | contig 13532 bp, 10 predicted proteins | sample MGYA00241591_ERZ501351 | MGnify/ENA primary metagenome ERZ501351 (study PRJEB25962, sample SAMEA1968361) | human gut metagenome | biome: human gut; feature: human-associated habitat; material: faeces...
GACAAGCCCCTCACTGACCTTCTGCAATACGATGCGCATAAGCTGCCCTTCTCCCCTCTCGTCTTCCCGTCCGATTCAGCCGGCGTAGTCGACGATGGCTTGCGTGACCTGTTTCAGATAGTCGAGCGACGTACGCCAATCGTCCGGCACTTCGATGGAATGGTTGGCACCGGCGAACGTGCGCACATGGTCGGTGAGCAGATGCGCCTTGGCGTCATCGAAATACGGGTCGGCGTCGCCGGCGCAGATCAACGGCATCGGACTGCCGACCGCACCCGGCAGCGGCGCGGGGATGATCGACTTGTGCTTGTCGAAGGGCGGCGGATTCAATACCGGAGTGAGCAGCACCACACGCAAGCCCAGCTTCGCCGAATGCGGGTAGGAAAGCGTGGACAGTGACTTGGTGACAACCAGCAGCCGTGCTTCCTCACCGGATTCTGCAGCATGTTCAAGCGCCTCGGCCCGCCATTGGTCGACCACACGTTCCATGCAGGCGATCATTTCCGGAAACTCGACATCCTCCGTCAGCTTCAAATCAAGCCGATCCACAAACCATCCGTCAGCGGCGAGCGCCTGCGCGGCCCAATACAGCAATGGCCGATCCACGGTGTAGCCTATGCCCGGCATGATAAGCACATGCTTGCCGGTTTCGGTGTTCTTCACGCGGTTCTTACCCCATGGGGTGACCGCTGGCGTCACATTCTTCGTTTTCGCTGGTTTCGCGCTGTTCTTACCCATGCTGCTTCCCAAGCCGCCTCTCCATGCATTCCGGACGTAACCAATCGTCACGACTGGCATCGTTCCAGTAATGCATGTTAGGCGGCACCGACTACAATCCCCTCCACTCCACATAGCACACATCGAACGGACTATGGTGAAAGAAAGTGTGTTTTTAGGGTTCGGAGGCGCCATGGAACATCGAACGTTCCACCGCATTCTCGCCGCAATCATAGCAGTCCTGATCGTTCTGGCAGGATACGGCGTCTACTATGTCAACGACTACCATCACGCCGTCAACGTCGGCAACGCAATCCAATCCAACGGTGAAAGTCACCGACATCGAAGACGGATGGCTATTCGACGGCCCCGGCACAACAACGGCGATGGTGTTCTACCCCGGCGCGAGAGTCGAAGCAAGCACCTACGCGCCACTCATGCAGGAAACCGCCGCGTCAGGAATCGACTGCTTCCTAATGAAAATGCCCGCCAACCTCGCCATCTTCGGCATCAACCGCGCAGACGTGGTACGCAGCGATATCGCCGGCTACTCATACGACCACTGGTGCATAGCCGGCCATTCGCTCGGCGGCACGATGGCAGCAAACTACATCAGCAAACATACCGACAACTGGGACGGACTCATCCTCCTCGCCTCCTACCCAACCGATGACCTAAGCAAAACAAAACTACGCGTACTATCCGTATACGGCAGCAAAGACGACATACTGAACCGCAAAAAAGTCGAATCCGCGCGGCAGCGCATGCCGAAGCAATATTACGAACGGGTGATCAAGGGCGGCAACCATGCGCAGTTCGGCAGCTATGGCGTGCAGCAGGGCGATGATGTGGCCGCTATTTCCGGTGATGACCAGATTGATCGGACCGTGGCGCTTATTAGGCAGTTCGTCACCAACAGTCTTTGAATTGTCCCCATTTCCGATCGCAATCCGTTTCGACTTTTCTGTAAGCGACCAGTACGGGGTCGGCCCCGCTACTCTGGGAGCGCAATTTCACTTCGAACGGTTGCATACATGTGTTGGCGCGGTACCGTGAAAGTATGGCAACGCACATGCTGAACATCAAACGAATCTACGACAACCCTGCCGACGATGACGGCTACCGTATCCTTATGGACCGCATCTGGCCGCGCGGTGTTTCCAAGGAACGCGCGAAGCTCGACCGATGGGCCAAAACGGAGGTTACGCCCACCACCGATTTGCGTAAATGGTTCGCGCACGATCCGGCGAAGTTCGACGAATTCAAAGCACGCTACATAGAGCAGCTCAATTCACGCCCCGAAGCGGCGCAATTCGCAGACGACGTACGCAATCTGCTACGCGACACCAACGTCACCCTGCTGTACGCGGCACGCGATCCGCGCGTCAACCACGTCGTCATCCTACGTGACTGGCTGCTGGAACGGCTCACCTGACACGTACGCTCACATACTCGCTCACGCACGTTCCGCATCACGTCCATTACAACGATTACCAGCTATTACGAAACACGCGTTTTCGTAGGATGAAACTTTCGTTACACGTCTGCCCTATGCCATCACGCGATGGGCGCCATGGCGTTGGCGTTCAAACGTTCGATGCATACTTTCAGGTCCATCAGTTCCTTACCAAACACCAGGAACAAGGGCTTCGGCCGGTCGAACGGCGGTCGGGCAAGGTCTTCCGGCTGGACGTATCCGTTCTGTTCGACGTAGTCGATGATTCTGTTCATCAGCGCGTTCTGCGCGGGACTGAGCGAATGGTTGTTGATGAATTCGCCAAACGCCTTCATTGTCGCCTGATGGTCGAGTTTAATGATACGGCGCACCGACAGTCCGAGAGGAACGTCTCCGAACGCCTTCTGGTATTCCTCTCTGGAACCAAGCTCATGAATCATGATGTTTTCAAGGTTCGAGAAGTCCTTGCCGGAAAGTGGCTCGTTGTAGTGGAGTTTACGGATGACCTCATCGTTGCTGTGCTCGTTGATGTATCGGTTGAGCTTCTGCTTGTAGTCTTCGTAATGCTCGGCTGTGTCGAATTCCCGTCCTTCCGATCGGTCGATGACAGGGTCCTTCAGGTCTGTGATGACCATTTTCCTGGCAGTGGAGTCCGCAATGAAGCGAATCAGATCGCGCAGTGTCATACGAATCCGCTCCAGTTCCTCAAGGGAGGCCCCATCGAGGTAATCCGGATTGTCGGCGACCAATTTGATTTCCGTTTCCCGCTCTTTGACTTGAGGAATGGTCATGCGTTCCTTGAGCCTCGTGGCAATGGCACGAATTTTCGTCTTATGTCTCGCGGCGGTCCGTCCTCTGACGGAAGCCACCATAAGGCCGTACATCAGCGCGTCGAAACGTAACGCATACTCGTCTTCGCCGTCGTAATGCGTAAGAGGCGCGACTTCGCCGGTCAGGTCGTGCACGTCAATGTCGCTTAAATGTTCGAACGTTTTAATGTTCCGGTATTTTTCCACGTATTCGCGCCGCAATCGCACTGATACCTTGGATTCGTCCAAGGATGCGACTTGTCCGTGAATGTCGTTGACGAGTTCGTCACGCCATGCCATGAGGTTTTCGTCGGAAGTGAATTCGCTCGACTGTAATGCATGGACCAGTTCGGTTTTGCGTGAGAATATCCTCTCACTGAGGGACGTGACCGGCTTCTCATCGGCATCGTTCTTCTGCTCGCGGAAGAATTCGAAATTACCGCAATAGTCGAAAATGTAGAAACGCTTCTTGTCCACGTATTCGCCGTCGATGCCGTCCACGCAGTCGAGTCCTTCACATAGGCGTGTGCCACGACCGATCATCTGCCAGAATTTGATACGCGAACGAACTTTTTTGAAGAACACGAGATTCACGACTTCCGGCACGTCCACGCCGGTGTCCATCATGTCCACCGAAACGGTGATGACGGGTATGGTTTTGCGTTTGAAATCCTGGATGATCGCGTGCGAGTAGTCTTCGCTGTGCACCACGACCTTGATGAAGCCGCCACGAGCAAGCTTGGGATATAGTGCGCCGAATCGTTCCACGATGAAACGCGCGTGTTTTTGGCTCTGCGCGAAAATGATGGTTTTGCCTATCTGTTCTCCGCCCATGGTTTTGATGCCATGTTCCATGAGGTCTTGCAATACGGCGTCTACCGTGCCGGCGTTCATGACGAATCTGTTCAATGCGTCCGCGTCGATATGGTCGGGTACTTCGACTCCGCCCTCGCCATCGTCCTCACCGAAATCATCTTCGTAACGTTCCTTGTCCTCTTCGGATAGGTCATCGTATGTGATGCCTTCGTCGGTGAATTTGGTTTTGGCTTCGATGTTGTAGAACGGTACGAGATAGTGGTCTCGTTCCACGGCGGTTTTGTATTCGTACAGATACGTTGGCACGCCATGTTCCGCTTGGAAGAAGTCATAGGTGTTGCGGTCCACTTCATCGCGTGGTGTGGCGGTCAAGCCTACGACCAACGCGTCGAAATGGTCGAAAATATCCTTGTATTTTTTGAAGATAGACCGGTGTGCTTCGTCCACGATGATCAGGTCGAAATGTCCCGGAGAAAACGCAGGCTTTCCGTCGGATGCTGTTTCGGTGTCGATTGCACCGATCATCGTCTGGTAGGTGGAGAACACCACCCGGGCGTCGACGTCGTGCTTGTTGTCGCACAGATTGCATAGCGACCAGTCGGGATAGTATTCGCCGTAAGCGCTTTTCGCCTGCTTGACCAGTTCGACACGATCGGCAAGGAACAGCACGTTTTTCACAAGCCGCGCGCGCATGAGCACGTCGGTAAGTGCGGCGGATACGCGGGTTTTGCCTGTTCCCGTGGCCATGACGAGCAGTCCACGACGCTTGCCTTTCCACAGGTTATCGCAGAACGCTTTGATCGCTTCGATTTGGTAGTAGCGTCCGGCGACTTTCTCGTTCACCGGAACGGTCCGCGGATCGATGGCTTCCCTGCGCCGGTTCATAATGCGTTGCAGGTCATCCTGCGAGAACACTCCCCCGACCGGACGGGATGGACCGTTCTCGTCATCCACGAATTCCGTGGCGTATCCGTTGCTCAGGAAAATCAGCGGACGGTATCCGAATTCGCGTTCCAGACATTTCGCGTACTGTCTGGATTGTTCCAGTCCTTTCTTCGGATCATACGAGGTTCGTTTCGCCTCGATGATCGCCAGCGGCTTGCCGTCTCTGCCTTTGAGGTAGTAGTCGACATAGCCGACCTGCCCCTCATGGTCTTCCATACCGGTGACCTTGCGTTCTTTGACGACCTCAGCCTCGGAATCAACATCCCATCCGGCGAGCCGCAAATCAAGGTCGATGAACCGTTGCCGCGTCTCGTATTCGCTGATGTCCATCTCGCTGTCCGGCATGGGTGGACGCGGAGCCTTCTGCACGGACAGCGCGGCTCGGGATTCCTCAAGCTGACGTTCGAGTTCCTGGATACGTTCGGTTTTGGCGCTCAGTTCCTTGGCGAGTTCCTGTTTCGCGGCGTCTTCTTTGGCTTGGACTTCCTTACGGGAGAGCGCTTGTTGGACGCACGGCACTTGTTTCGGATCGAAGACGCGCTTTTCGTACCATTTGCCGTACGAGTAGTCGATCCATTGGATGAACACGAACAGGAGTTTCAGATCGAACATCGCGTCCTTGGGACTGATGCGCGTCTTGCCATGGACGGTGATGTTTCCGGCTTTGACGATGTATTGGAACGAATCCAACATTTTCTGGTTGCCGATCGCGCGTTCGAAAGTGGGTTCGTGGATTAGCGATTGGAGATTGTCGCGATACGGCATTTGGATGGAACGGTCCGCCGCGTACACCCATTTCACCGCCAGTTCGAACGCTTTGCGCGTGGCCATGGCGCACATGGTCGGAGAAATGGAGAACGCTTTTTCAGCTTCGACGCATGGAATGGCGAACTGCTCGTAATCATCCTGACCCAGCAGGAACGAAAAATTGCTCATGATATGCCCCTCCAGCCCCATCACACCGCGGAAAACACCATATGAGTTCATCGTACCGCTTCCACGGCTTGCATAGGGTGTTATTCCAGTGTTTTTCCAATCGTTTCTAGTCTGTGTCAGCCACAGAAAAGAAGCTTGCATGCATAATTCCAGAGAGGCTGTTGAGAAGGTGGAGCATTCCGCCAAATCGCGATTTATCGACCTGCGCAACAAAGGTGGAAAATTCCAACTGCTCCTTCAATTCAGGTACAAGAATCTGCTGTTCACGAAATGCCGGAAGCGTCAACTGAGCTTGACTTGACCCGCTCCCCGCGAGATTTAGTAAATCAATGAAATATTTTAAATAAACAACATTTATTGACGGCTTAGGAACCAGAGAGATCAAACGGACAACAGGTGTGAAGCCAGGTTCTCTTACGAGACAAAAGCCTATTGTTCCTCTTGCCGCAATCGTTACGGCGGATTTATTAACTCTTGCTTCTTCAGAAAAACCTTGCAAGCCATCTGCAATCGTTCCATTTGCAAACACAGGATAAGGGTGTTTCAGATCCTTATTCTTACTGATTTTTCTGGGTTTATCGCCACCTGCAATTAATTGCTCCGAAATTTCACCCATTGTCTTAATTGGGAGCGAATGAATGTTATTATCAGGCGTTCCAAACATTTCGACAAACCGGGATTTGACAAGAGAATCAAGTTTGTCAAGCTGCGTTTTTGCAATAACAACCTGCTTATCCACCAACGCAAGTTTTTCCACAGCCTCCAATTGACGCTTCAATGGTGGTAAATTGATTTCATATGCAGCGACCTCTTTCTTTGAAAGTTCTTTAAAAGTAGCCCCACGTCCCAATGCTTGCAATTCTGATGATCGGTTCTTTAGATATCTATACAAATATTCATTGTTTACCGCATCAGAACAGACAAGGTTTTTGAATCCTTGATTACAACACATTGGTTCACCGGCGATAGCTACTTTGCCGATTGGCGCACGTGTCGTAAGTAGAACTGTTCCTTCTGGGAACATACGTAGCCTCGCACTTGCGAATCCTGCTTCTGTCAGATGCTTCGCAGTGTTATAGATAACATGACTGTCATCATTCAGCTCAGATGGGGTTATCCACTTGATATCTCCGCCCCAATAATCTTTAACTGTAGTTTTAGGAGTTGCACCTGACACGATAGAGCAGATATCACTCAGCTTCACTTTCTGCCCAACAAATTGGGGTTTGTCAGTCATTCTGGCCTCCTCCGAGCATTTTGTGCAGTTCCGCGAGGCTTTCCGTCATCTGCCTGTTCAAATCATCAAGATCGGCGAGGATTTCCTCAGTCGGTGGATATTCAATACGTTCGTACTTTGTTTCCGCGTACTTGTTGAAGCTGAAATCGTAATCGTTTTCCACGATCTCACTCTTCGGCACCAGAAAGCTCTTATCAGTACGGGCGCGCTGTTCTTCCGCGTCGAGGTTTCCCCATCGCTCGAGAATGTCGGGAATGTCGTTGTGCTTCTCGTCCGGGTCACGCTTGTCGTCGAGCGTGTATCCGTCACCCTCCATGTTGTAGAGCCAAACCTTGTCCGTGCCGCCCGCGTCCGTCTTTGTGAACACGAGAATAGCGGTGCTTACGCCCGAATACGGCTTGAATACTCCTGACGGCATGTAAATAATCGCTTCGAGCCTCTGGCTGTCCACCAGTTCGGCGCGCAACTGCCGGTATGCCTTCGAGTTGGAACGGAACAGCACGCCGTTCGGCACGATGCACACGCAACGGCCACCAAGCTTGAGCATGCGCAGGAACAATGCGACGAACAACAGCTCCGTCTGCTTAGTTTCCACAACCGCCTTCAGCGAATCATCGATGTCCTCAACATCCACGCTGCCGGTAAACGGCGGATTGGCAAGAATCAAATCAAACTTGTCGCGGATGGCGTTCAGACGGGACAAGCTGTCCTGGTTGCGGATGTCGGGATGATCGATGGAATGCAGCAGCAGGTTCATCGCGGAAATGCGCACCATGGTCTGATCCGTGTCGAAACCAGTGAACTGCTCGCCGGAGAACGTCTTCCACTGTTCCTCGGTCATCTCCTGGCCATGGTTCTTTCTGATGGATTCGGCTGCGGAAATAAGGAATCCCGCCGTGCCGCACGCCGGATCACAGATAAGCTGGCCGGGTTTCGAACCGGCAAGCGCCACCATCATGTTCCTGATGTGCTGTGGTGTGCGGAACTGGCCGTTCGTGCCCGCGGTATTGAGCTTGCTCAGCATGTATTCGTACAGGTCGCCAAGATCGTCAGCGTCCTGCACGTAGTTCGACAGCAGCTCGTCGATGCCGGAAACGGCCTTTTCAAGCGTCTTGGGCTTGTTGAAACCGAAGGCAGCGTCCTCCATGCTTTCCGCAAAGGCGTTATCCGAATGCATGGTTTTGATGAACGGGAACGCCTTCTGGCTGACCACGTCAAACATCTGCTCCGCAGGAAGATCCTTGAACCGGCTCCAACGGATTGCCTGTCCTTCCTCCGTTTGCGGGAACACATGCTTAGCAGTCATCCCCAGCATTTCCATGTTCTCGGCTTCGAGCTCCTTGTCATCCAAGGATTTCATGAACATGAGGTACGTCAGCTGCATGATGACCTCGATGGGGTTGGTGACACCACCCTCCCACATGCGCTGCCAGATGTCGTCAACCTTGTTCTTCGTCGCTCCGGTAATCATTTACTATCGTCCTTGCTTGTTTCCTACGTTACGTAGTCTACCGGCATTATCGTTTGGCCATCGCATCCAGCCATCCGAAATTATGTACATTCAACTCTCAACTAGTTCTCTCAGAGTTTCCCGGAATATGTGTTCTGCAAATCACGGATATGTTCGTGCCGAACTGCCTTATCTATAATATTCAGGCTTTCCAACCTGTCCGCCACTGCGTTCATGTCAAGCCCCATGCATTACGGATGGTCAAGCACCGCAGACTTCAGATCATTCGTATGCACCACGAACTCGCGATCGAAGTGAGTCTTCACTTTGAACTTGGTACGATTCGCAAAGCATACAATCGAAATGAAAACCGAATCTTCCAATCCCAATAATTCCTTCAAACATTGAATGTGCCCGTAATTCTGCCGCAAAGGCGAATGGATTTTTCTTTTGTTCTTGCCAAGGTACATGAACCATTCAGAATATTTGGAATCGCCGTAAATCGTGCCGGTATAATTCTTCGTCTCCACCACGTAAATGCCATACACCGAAACAACCACATGATCGATCTGATGCAGTCCCGTCGAATCCTTGAGCACCAAATCGTTCAGCAAACGGTACTCTGATTGTGGCAGTTTCCTCAGTTCCTCACTAGCCCAATGCTCACCAGCCTTGCCAGTAATTTGATTGCCCCAAATCGTTACGATTGTCGCAAGAATCAGAATCGGCAGAACAATCGCGACATACCAAATAGTCAAATCCGACTGAGCAAAAGCAACGGTGGCAAAACGCATCACTGCGGCCCTTCTTCCTTGAACAACCCTCACTTGCAGCATACCCCCTCTTTCGCGTACGTCAGAGTAGAATGACAAAAACATAAAACATGCGAAAATTAAAATCACAATTCCTTAACAGGGAACAAAACAGAAAACGCGGAAGGAATGCAGGATGGCTGGAAAACATGTCCGAGTGTCCGCTGAAAAGAAGAGTCACGCTACGAAACGCTCTTTTTCATCTTCTGACGCAAAAAACATATCCCAGCAATGCCAGAAAATCCAGGAAGCGTTAAACGAAATCGCAAAATCCGACGCCATTTATCGGGAATCCATCCAGCAGGAGACAAACCGCTACGTTGCCACGCAAGTTCTGAAACTCATGGAGAAAATCCCGGTAGAAGAAGTCAATCGGGACAAACACGGCATCCGCGTGAAAGCGCTACGCGATAGTGGATACGTAACGTACGCCGACATGCTGACCTCGTCTATATATCAATTGGCGGCCATACGAGGTATCAGCGAAGACGGTGCGCGAATCATCAAACGGATCGTCAGCGAAGCAGCTGACAAAGCTTCTACGACAACGAAGTTGCGGCTCAGCGCGGATAATCGGACTGAGGACATGACCCGTCTGATAACCGCAGTATCCCAATACCAGCAGGCGAAACCGCTGGCAGAGGAAAGCAACCGGCTATCCCAGCAATATTCAAACACCATCCAAAACGCTCTGGAAGACATCAAGGTTTCAACCGGAACATTCCGTTGGCTGTTCGCGTCTCGACAGACAAAGCAAAACGCCATTGAGTCATACAAACTCCTTGAGGAGACGCTGCACGGTGAGTACGGGCAAACCGCGGAAAGGCTGCAGTCTGGGTCCGTCGCTATCGAAGCCCTTGCGGAAGACGATGCGTGGGATTCCTTCAAGAAACATCCCATCTCATATGCCAATACTCTTGAAGAAATCGTTCCGGGACTGCTGGGCAATGGCGATACCGTGTATGGGCTTCCGGAAAACCTTGCCAAAGAAGTTCAGGAAGAGTGCTTCTTTCCCGACGGATTGCTGTGCGATTTGCGTCGATACCAGGAATGGGGCGTGAAATACATACTGCATCAAAAGAAAGCCCTTCTCGGCGACGAAATGGGCTTGGGCAAGACGATTCAGGCAATCGCCACCATGGTTTCGTTAAGGAATACCGGGGCAACGCATTTCATTGTCATATGCCCGGCAAGCGTCATCGTCAACTGGTGCCGTGAAATTCAAAAGTTCAGCAAACTGCGAGTCATAGCAGTGCATGGCCTCAGTCGAGAATCAGCGTTGAAAGATTGGCAACGAACCGGCGGCGTTGCCGTTACCACCTATGAGACCACTGCGTATTTCAAGTTTCCCGACAATTTCACATATTCGCTGCTTGTGGTCGACGAAGCGCATTACATCAAAAATCCAAGCACGAACCGTTCGAAAAATACGAAGGCGATTGCGGAGCACGCGGAAAGATTGCTATTCATGACAGGCACCGCGTTGGAAAACAAGGTGGACGAGATGATCAATCTCATCAAACTATTGCAACCAAGCATTGCCATGCAAATATCCGGAATGAAGGAACTCTCTTCGGCTCCCCAGTTCAAAGAGACCGTCGCCCCTGTGTATTACCGGCGCAGAAGAGAGGATGTGCTGACGGAGCTTCCAGAACTGTCGGAAATCAAGGAATGGTGTCAACTTTCCGATTCAGAAGAACGCAGGTACGAAGAAACGGTATTCCGCAAAAATTACAACGCCATCCGACGCGTGTCCTGGAACGTACCGGACCTGAAAGACTCTGGCAAAGCGAAACGTCTACTGGAAATCATTGAGGAGGCAAAGTCGGAAGGCAGGAAAGTCCTTGTCTTTTCGTTCTATCTTGACACCATCCGGAAAATCGCGGACATGTTGGGTAGCCAATGCACCGAACCAATCAACGGATCCATCACACCAACGAGGAGACAAGAAATCATCGACGATTTCGACAAGGCGCCTGCTGGGCAGGTTCTGGTGGCACAAATCGTTGCCGGTGGAACGGGACTTAACATACAATCGGCCAGCGTGGTAATCATATGCGAGCCACAGTTGAAGCCATCCATCGAAAACCAGGCGATTTCCAGAGCGTATCGAATGGGACAAGCCAGAAACGTTCTTGTCTACCGCCTACTCGCCGAAAATACGATTGACGAGAAAATCACGGACATATTGGCACGAAAGCAGGAAGTTTTCAACGCGTTCGCCAACGAATCGGCCGCAGCGGAAAACGTCGAAGTGGATGAGAAAAGCTTGGGCAACATCGTTCAGGAGGAAATCGACCGTATCAACCAAAAACGAAATGGTATGGAAACGTCGACGGGAACCGTAGAAGTGATCGCTGTGGACAGCAATCGCTCCCAAGGAAACAATCGCGATTAGGCACTTGTGTCTGACATTCCACATACGGCTGCAATATCGCAAAAACCTGTGGTATTTCGTGAGTTACGGCATAGTACAGCCAGTCGCAATCAGACTCATCGTAATCATGCGCAATCCAATCGTGCATGTCACACTTACCCCACACCAAGAAACATCTGGCTCCATATTCCGGAACTCGTCTGGCAGCTTCTTAGCTTGCTCCCCCGCTCGTGCAATCGCTATGGCAACGGCATTCCGCTTTCTCATCATTGTCGGCGAATTCCTCAGCACCGAGTGGTCCGAAAAACCATTGCGCGTCTTTGAACGCCCGTACGATCAGCACAAAATGAAAAACACTCTTGCGGATGGTTCCATAAATCACATCAGACGATACGGAACATCAGATTGGATGTTATGAAGTCTACAAACAGCACACGCTATATCTCCGCCAAACGGTCAGACAAAGGTTCGGCAATATACTTCTTCCTCACCAAATCGATATCGTATCCAAAAGTCTTTTTCAAATCATCGCGAAGTGTGAGCGTGTCAACCACTGGATTTGCCTCAGAACCAAGCTGATAGGTGAAATCAATATCTCAATTCACGTACACCTCACCGCGTAACATCGACCCGAACATGTACAGTTCAGCCACATGACGACGGAGCACAATCGGCTTGGCAATCCGCGCGATTTGCTCCACTGTGATCGACCGTGACATATCATCGAACGCGTTCTGATATGGAATCGTCGACAAGTTTCTGTGAGAATCCCAAACGCCTGTACATCGCATTAAGCTGACCCAGCATCCGCATACTTCGCATAACCCCTTTCGCTCACATCCGAATAGAATGATGGGAAATCGCAGGACGTGCGCGCGAACCGACAATCGCAATTTCTAAAATCGTTGGAAAATCAAGGTTTTCAAAAACGATGAAATTCAGCCGCACACCCCTTTTCGCTCACGTCTGGAAGGAATCGAGAAACCGCAAGACGTGCGCAAATCCAATCGAAAAGCAGGAGGTTTTAGATACGTTTGCCGACGAATCGGCCGCATCAACCAAAACGCAACAATGCAGATACAAAGGCACGAATGCGAAACATTCGTGCCACAGCCGAATCACGGAAATGCCCCTTTACCTGCCCGACTTCGACTCGTGCAACAATGTGGCAATGCGAAACATGAAAGTGGCGGTCGGGCAGTTCACCGTAACGGAAAAGCCGGAGCACAACATCAACATCATCAGCGGGTTCGCCAGCGAAGCAGCACGCAACCATACACGGATATTGTTGCTGCCGGAAGGTCTGATCGCCCGGAGTGACGACGACCCACACTACACGGCCGACCACGCGCAAACCATAGACGGCCCGTTCGTCACCGCGCTGCGCGGTATCAGCGAAGCCAACAATATCGCCGTCATGGGTACGGTCCATCTTCACGAAGACACTGTCGACCTGCCATACAACTGTTTCCTCGTCATCGACCATGGCCGGATTCTTCTCGAATACCGCAAGATCCATCTCTACGACGCGTTCGGCGAGCGCGAATCCGATTCGATCGCTCCGGGGCATGAGGTTCCGCCGCTGGTGGATATCGATGGCTGGAAGTTCGGTGTGATGACCTGTTATGACATTCGTTTCCCTGAGCTGGCTCGCCGTCACGCGGTGGCCGGCGCCGATGCGTTGGTTGTAAGTGCGGCTTGGGCGCGGGGCGAGGGCAAGGTGGATCATTGGACGACGTTGTGCAAGGCGCGTGCGTTGGAGAATACCTGTTATCTCATGGCGTGCAGTGAGCATAGCGGGCATGATATCGGCCATAGTATGGTAGTTGATCCGGCCGCGCGAATTCTTGCGCAGTCCGGCGAACGCGACGAACTGATTTACGCCGACCTGAATCGGGATCGGCTGGAGGACGTGCGCCGAATACTTCCCGTGCTCAAGAATCGTCGTATCACGTTGTAATCGCCTGCGCGCACATC
>ENA-OOXP01001726-OOXP01001726.1-human-gut-metagenome-genome-assembly--contig:-NODE-1726-length-13532-cov-3.145804_pt1 | contig 13532 bp, 9 predicted proteins | sample MGYA00241591_ERZ501351 | MGnify/ENA primary metagenome ERZ501351 (study PRJEB25962, sample SAMEA1968361) | human gut metagenome | biome: human gut; feature: human-associated habitat; material: faeces...
TTGCACTTGTTAAGCTCATGGAGCTATTCAATCATTCCAGTGTATCAATTACTAAGAGATACTTGGGATTAAGGCAAGAGGAACTACTTAATACCTATGATTGTCTTAGCTTCTGATAATTGAGATTTGAGACAGGATAAACCAGATTTTTTTTATTTATGCTCTGAATAGTTCTGTCTCAAATCACAAAAATATGAAGTAGAAATAGCTCTCAATTCTTATTTTAACAGGCAGATTTAATTGTAAAATAAATACCTTTCATTATCTTTGTGGCAATTCCAAGAACTTAGAGAGTTAAGTTGTTGGAAGGACATATTAACGAAAGGTGTTATTGAAATTATCTTCTACATTCAAACTTCGCAACTTTGATATTGGCACGAAGATGATAGCAATAGCACCACATCATTTGATATATACCTATCTTATATGTTATATAAGGTTTATAGATATTATCAGATTGGTGTGGGCTATTGTTTTATCCGTGCCATAGGTAATGCGAAGACCTGAATGTAGGATAAGACAATATAGTTCCCACACCTTTTTGTATTGTATAACAGTCAGCAGGGAACGCTGGCTATAATAAATATTCTATAGACACAAAAAGAAAAACAGTTATTACTTATCAGCACTTAAATGTAGTAGAATCAATGATTTAATATGAAGTGACAGTATTTTGCTGTGAGTTCCCCACTTTATCAATAAACCATTATCTTTAAAGGGAATGAGAAGATTACAAATAACTATGATTACATGGAAAAGAAATTCAAACTAATAATTTCCCCAGAACGGTGTGATGCAGAAGCGTTAGCTCATTTTATAGCAGAGCTTGAAAGGCTTAAATTAGGTGTACTTACAAATGGAGAAATTGTTTACGATGACAAGAATGAAAAAGAAGTCTTTAATTTAATGGAGAAATGTATTTTAAATAAAGAATAACAGATTATGAAAGCATTACATTTTTTATCAATAACCTTATTGAGCATTATCTCATGTATGAGTATCATCGCTTGTAGTAACGATGATAGCGATAAGAAAAATGATGAAGTCGTTACTATTACCCCTTTGGGAAATTCTCAAAGATATTTCGATAATGGGCTAACTTTTACTTCACAATCTGGAAGTGAAAATATAGAATTTACTTGTAATGGAGACTGGAACGTTTCTGTAGCTAATACAATTGGGGGAGAGACATGGTGCACTGTTACTCCTGCAAATGGCAAAGCAGAAGAGGGTGGGTTTACTGTGAATGTAGTTGAGAATAAAGGATATGATGATAGAAATGTTACCCTAACTCTCACTGTTGGAAATATAAAGAAAACAATTGTTGTAACTCAAAAGCAAAAGGATGCTATATTGCTGACTGCAAACAAATTTGAGTTAGACAATAAAGGTGGCAAGATTAATTTGGAGGTAAAAACCAACATCAACTATACTGTTACAATAAATGAAACAGACAAAAAGTGGATAAAACAGGTAGGTAGTAATACTAGAGCTTTATCAAGTAGCACGTTAACCTTTGATATATCTCCCAATGAAGAATATGAAAAACGAGAAGGAGTAATTTATATTACAAATGGTGAGCTAACAGAAACTGTGCACGTCTACCAAGCTAGTGGTGGAGTTGTCATGTTGACTAAAAATGAATACTTTATAAGTGATAAGAAGCAAACTATTGCTGTAGACATAAAAAGCAATTTTAATTTTGAGGTTAAAATGCCTAATGTGGATTGGATTTCTATTGCACCTTCAACTAAATCAATGTCCAGTCACACTCTTTATTATATAATCAGTCCAAATGAGGAATATGATAGTCGTGAAAGTGAAATCATTTTTTATGATAAGAGCAATGTCAAACTTGCAGATACATTAAAAATTATACAAGCGCAAAAGGATGCTATTATCATATCTAAAAAAGAATATGAAGTAAACTCAAAAGAAAATACAATTGAATTTGAAGTCAACTCAAATATTGATTTTAATGTTTCTATTCCCAGTGCTGCAAGTAAATGGATAGAGAATATAACCACTACTCAAACTAGAGGTCTTACTTCTCATAAAGTCTATCTAAAAATAAATGAGAACACCTCTACCTATGGACGTTCAGCCAAAGTTGCAATCAAACATACACAGAGTAATGTAGCGGACACCGTATTCATTAGTCAATTAGGTGTACCAAGCTTGTCGCCTAGCAGCAAAACATATCATACTTACCCTAAAGGTGGAGAAATCTCCGTTTCCTTGACCACCAATACTAATTATACAGTGGAAATTCTTGGAGATGCAAAAGAATGGATAACTCAACCACAAACAAGAGGCTTTAGAGAAGATATTTTATCTTTCTTTATATCTGAAAACAATGGTGATAAGCGGACTGGAGAAATAAAGATTATTAGTGAAAATAAAGAAACGGAATCAATTATTACCATTGAGCAAGAATCATACATTTACCCTAATGATTTATATGTTAGTAATATTGATGCACTTAAAAGAATAGAAGAAATAGGTTATAAAAGAATCAAAGGTGATTTGAACATTTCCAATGTGGATAATTTGCAAGGGTTGGAAAGCATACAAGAGGTTGATGGTGATTTGTCTTTTTCTAAAACAGAAATTGAAAGCTTTAATGGTTTAGAAGGTCTTCAGAAGGTCGGTGGTACATTAAAGTTGGATGGTAAAGATGAAGGTTTCAAGAAAATAACAAGTTTTGAGGGGTTAAACAACTTAAGAAGTATTGGCGGAGATTTACTCATTACTGGCACAGGAGAATGTTTTGGGAATTTAGTTAACTTTCAGGGATTAAACAATCTCGAAGTTATCAACGGATCCTTAGTCTTAAAAGTAACAATGTATAAATGGTTTAATGGGTGGAACCGCACGTACTATCGAGAGGCTGACGGATTTAATGCACTACAAAACTTTAATGGGCTAGAGAAGCTAACAAATATAGGAAAAGACGTTATTTTATATGCAGGAGAAAATGGAAAAGATTCTTCCAATATGAACGCCTCATCTTTCAATGCTCTTGCCTTAATAAATATAAACAAGTTGGAATCCATAAATGGAGATTTCACAATTTACGCAGCTACTTCTTCCTTTGGTAATACAGAAGTGAGGCTTCCAAGTCTAACCAATGTAGGTGGAAATATAACCATAACATCAAAAACATGTCGTAATATTGAAATGGCAAGACTAAAGACTATAAATGGAAATTTCATTTGTGGTTATCCTGACTACCTGAAATGTAATTCTTTAGAACGTATTTCTGGAAACTTAGAACGTTTCGCCAATTCTCAACAGAATCTTCTTGGACTATCTGGATTGAAAAATATTAATGGCAATATTGTTATAAAAGCCGAAACTAATAATGCAGAACCGATAACAACATTCAATGGTCTTAATAACTTGTCGTATGTAGGTGGAAATTTAGAGTTAACCTTTTATGCGGATTACAAAAATCCACTAGCTATAACTTCGTTTGAAGGATTGAATAATTTGGAAGAAATAGGAGGAAGTTTCATCATAAGAGGGATTAGTTCACACAGTAGTGGTGGTTCACTAAATGATATGTATCTGAAATTTAGTTCTTTTCAAGGATTGAATAAACTAAAATCAATAGGAGGAAATTTTGATATAAATATTGTTAAAAAGGAAGGCGATAACAATATAGTTCGCCTAACTGAACTTAAAAATTTAGATGGGCTAGAAGGATTGACATACATTGGTGGGGATTTAATTATTAAACCAGACCCTCTATCATATGCAGGTGTATCAACCATATTTTTAGAAAATATATCCTCTCTACAAAACTTAGGACACGTAAATTCTGTTTATATTAATTATTGTCACAATTTATATGACTTTACACCATTAGCAGCCGCATTAAGAAATTCAAATGGAGAAGTTGTTTTAGTGAAGAATGGCTATAATCCTACCAAAGAACAAATCATAAATGGAGAAGGTAAACAATAATATGTAATCAAAAAGAAGAAAGGCAGCATTTGAAGTAACATTCACTTGCTGCCTTTTTTAGTTCATTTCTTTCTCTTCTTGATTAGTTTATGCTTATCCTTCTTAGATGAATTTGAGAATAGTTGTTCTAACATCTCTCTTGTAATAGGTAAATATGTAACCTCTGTTAATCTAGTCTCTCTAATCTCTTGTGGCAAATAATGAATTGTGTTATTCTTCTTTGGTGTTACTTGCATATTTTTGTAGAAATAAATAGGTTGGTAATTGATTTATCTATAGCAAAGGTACTGATAAGAATCTGTCCAATCTAATGTAAAAGATACATTCTGGATTATTGAGGTATGTGTTTGTATTGGAAGAAAATGTCAAGGTGGTAGATAGCGACAAAATGGAATTATTGCTTCTATAAGCAGAATAATGGATAATGATGTACATAAACAAAAGGAAGTCCCGAAGCTAAGAATTATGCAGAGAACTTTGCCGAGTATTATAAAGATATACAAGGCAAATAAGTGATTAAAAATTAAAAGTCAGTTATCGAGATGATAGTTGGCTTTTTATTTAAATATAAGTTGTTAAATAGAACATATAGATTAAAATATCATAGGGAAATGTGTTTTATTTCAGAATTAAGAGTTATATTTGTAATGTTCTTATGAGGCATACAAAGCACAAGAATGAATCACCATTTTGCTAAATGGCTAATAATTAGATACAGTAATAAAAGCCCCATTTTTTTTTGCTCTTATTTTCTTTCCTGCCGGCTTATTTGTATCTTTGAACCCTATATAAAAAGAGTATTTCAAATCGTAAAATCGTAAATTATGTTTTCCGGAATTGTAGAAGAATATGCTACCTTGGTAGCACTGGTGAAAGACCAGGAGAATATACACTTTACATTTAAGTGTTTGTGAATGAGTTGAAAATCGACCAGAGTATTTCTCACAACGGTGTCTGCCTGACAGTAGTAAGTCTGACGGATGACACGTATACGGTGACTGCCATGAAAGAAACATTGGAACGTTCCAATCTCGGTCTGTTGAAGGTAGGAGATAAGGTGAATGTAGAGCGTAGCATGATGATGAACGGCCGTTTGGATGGGCATATTGTTCAGGGACATGTAGACCAGACTGCAACCTGCATTGATATCAAGGATGCAGAAGGAAGCTGGTACTTTACATTCCGGTATGCGTTTGATAAAGAAATGGCAAAGCGCGGATATATTACTGTTGATAAGGGTTCGGTGACCGTGAACGGTGTTAGTCTGACGGTATGTAATCCGACAGATGATACTTTTCAGGTGGCTATCATTCCTTATACTTATGAATATACCAATTTCCATACGTTTACAATCGGCAGTGTGGTGAATATCGAGTTTGATATAATCGGCAAGTATATCAGCCGGATGATTCAATACAAATAATATGGAATATACAGACTTTCTGCAATTGGTACTTTCCCGGCAGAGTGACCGGGCGTATGATAAAGAACGTTCGGTAGAAGCGGAGAAGTTGGGGAGGATTTTAGAGGCGGGTCGTTTGGCTCCTTCTGCCTGTAATGCACAGCCTTGGAAGTTCGTGGTGATAACTGACCGTGAATTGGCTTTAAAAGTGGGTAAGGCTGCTGCAGGACTTGGAATGAATAAATTTGCTAAGGATGCTCCAGTACATATCCTGATTGTAGAAGAGTCCGCCAATATCACTTCTCTACTTGGAGGAAAAGTGAAGGATAAGCATTTCCCGCTGATTGATATTGGAATTGCTGCTGCTCATATCACACTGGCTGCTGAAAGTGAAGGACTGGGATCGTGTATTTTGGGCTGGTTTGATGAAAAGGAGATAAAGCGCTTGACCGGCATCCCTGCTTCCAAACGTCTGTTACTGGATATTGCGATCGGATATCCGGTAAAGGAGAAGCGGAAGAAGATGAGAAAGCCGCAGGAAAAAGTGGTTTCTTATAATCGTTACTGATTCTAAAAGAATAAATATTTCCAACTTGTAGAATAGCTATATAACAAAAGGCGTCGTTGGTTTTAAAGGAACGACTTCTTTCTTTAAAACCAAAAATGAATGTATTAGGTCGCCGCTGATAGATAGTTTAATATAAAAGCCCCATATTCGGGGCTTTTATATTAATATACTTATTTCTTTTTTGACAACTCTTTCAGTAGATGATCTACTGCTGCTTTCAGTTGAGCATCTTCTCCTTTCAGGCTGGCTCCCGGTTCGTTGTAGACCAGAATGTCTGGTTGTAAAGTTTGATTTTCGAGATATTTTCCTTGCATATCCATACATCCTACCTGTGGGATACCGAATACGATAGATGGGTCAATCTGTCGTTCCCACCATACAGCAGTCATGGTTCCTGCAACGGGAGTACCAATCAATTTTCCGATGCCTAATGTCTTATATACGTATGGAGTACCGTGAGCATTACTGTAATTGTCTTCACAAGCTAACATACATGAAGGCTTCAGCCATTTGTTGAATGGGTCGCTTCCGATATATTGTCCACGTGGAACGAAACGCTGGTATTCTTTTCCGCTCAGAAGGGTAACGACGTCATCGTGCAGCCAACCGCCGCCATTATGACGGGTATCTACTATGACAGCTTCTTTGTTGCGGTAACGTCCCAGTAACTCGGAGTACATTTTACGGAAGCTCGGACTATCCATTCCTTTTATATGTACGTAGGCAATGCGACCGCCAGATAACTCCTCTACTTTCTGTGCGCAACGTTTCACCCAACGTTTGTAGAGCAATTCACTTTGTGCCCCATAGCTGATAGCTTTCACAGTTTCTTCAAAACGCTTTTTGGTGGCCGGGTCATATACGGTAAGTATTACTTTGCGTCCTACCTTGCCTTCAAACAATGGGAAGTAATCAGCATTGGCTTCAATCGTTTTTCCGTCTACTTTTTCGATGATACATCCTGCTTTCACATCAGTTTTCTTTTGAGTGAAAGGACTCTGATCCAGAATTTCTTTGATTTTCAGTCCTGTACCACTATATGATTCATCATAGAAGACGCCCAATGTAGCGGTAGATAATGCACTGCCTCCACCTGCATAACGGGCTCCCGTATGTGAGGCATTCAGTTCTCCGAGCAGTTCGCTCAGCATTTCAGCAAAGTCATAATTATTATTGATATGTGGCAGGAAGCGTTGGTAAGCTTCTTTATATCCTTTCCAGTCGGTTCCTTGAAGGTCTGCGACATAGAATTTATCATTTACCTGTTGGTAGACATGGTTGAAGATATATGCGCGTTCGCCATAAGGACGATAATCGAAGAAGGCTTCAAATTCAATCGGAGTGACTTTGCTGCCGGCGATTTCGATTTTCTTTAGTTGGCTTCTTGTGCACATAAAGATGTTCTTACCTTCTTTATCGGGGATCAATGCACCTCCACCGACTCCTTTGAGCAATATTTTGGTGGTATTTTCTTTTAATTTATGTTCCCACAAATCATAGTCACCTTCGAAAGCTGCCAGATAATAGAGTACATCGCCTTTCGGAGTTAGTACTGCGTCACTAAGACGGGAAGAATTGACTGTCAGGCGGACAATGCGATCGAAACGATTTTCGAGGTCGAAGGTCAGCGGCTTGACTTCTTCTTTTTTCTTGTCTTCTTCTTTCTTGGTATCTTTTGTTTTAGCGTCTTTCTTATCTTTCTTCTTTTCAGCTTTCTCTTTCTCCTCTTTTTCCTTCTTGGCCTTTTCTTCTTTCTCTGTTTTTTCAGCCTCTTCAAGTAGGGCGAGGTCCTCTTTGCTCATGGTGAAACGGTTGTATGCATCTACATCGAAGAACATGATATAGGTATCGCTTTCGCTTCCCCAGCTACCGTGACTACGGTATCCGGAACGGTCACTGTTCCATATCATGGCTTTTCCACCCAATACCCATTTGGCATTGGTGTCGCTGTATCCGCTTTCGGTAAGGTTCACCATTTCTCCTTTTCCGTCAGCTTTCAACAGTACCACATCTTTATTATTCCAGCCGCCTATACCAATAAAATCAGAGAGAATCCATTTACTGTCGGGACTCCATTGGAACCATTGGTCACCGTCTGCATAAGAATACTGGTATTTGGCATCCATAACAGTACGTACAGCTTTGCTTTTCAGATTGATAACACGAATAGCCGTACGGTTTTCAAGGAAAGCAATCTCCTTTCCGTCAGGGTTATACTGTGGTTGGAAAGAAGTGATGTTAGATTTAGTCAAGCGTTCTTCTTTCAATTCGGTGGCATAAGTGAACTGCTTTTCTTCTTTACGTACGATCGTTGATGTGTAAAGTTGCCAAAGTCCGTTACGTTCCGATGAGTAAACTAAAGTACGTCCGTCGGGGGCAAAACTGATGTCACGTTCCTGGTCGGGAGTATTCGTAATTTGCTTCGTCGTTTTGTAGTCGATAGAAGTGACGTATACATCACCGCGCATGATAAATGCCACTTCCTTACCCTTAGGAGAAACGGCAATGTCAGTTGCGCCGTACGATCTGATCTGGCGGATGATGTCTTTGTCTATCTTATCCGACAGGATAGTGATATTTACTTTTTGTGGCTGTCCGCCCGGAACAAGCGTGTAAATCTCGCCATTATAGCCGTAGCATAATTTACCTTCGCTTGCCATACTCAGAAAGCGTACCGGATGTTTGGTGTGGAAAGTGATTTGCTTGGAAGTATTTGCTCCGGGGGTACGTTGGAAGATGTTGAACGAACCTTTTTCTTCACTCAAATAATAGAATGACTTACCGTCGGGAGCCCATACCGGTTCACGGTCTTCACCTCCGAAAGTGGTTTGCTTCTGGTATACGGGCGTCTTTCCGGGAGTATAACTCCAGATGTCACGGGCGATAGGGGATACCTGATGTTTACGCCAGTAGTCTTCATATCCTTTTTTATCCTGATAAAGCATAATTCCTTCCTTATTAATAGAGATACACTCCATAGGCATGGATGAAAACATGGTGGGACGTCCTCCTGTAACGGCCACTTCGTATATCTGCTGGAATTGTCCCGAGGGAAATCCGGCATCCTCGGCAGAAGGGGCGATATTAGCTGTGAACAGGATATGCTTGTCGTCTTTATAAGCGACAGGCTTTTCGCTGCCGGAATGAGTGGTCAATCGTTGGGGGACTCCTCCCTCTTTGGCGACAACGAAAACATCAAGACTCCCCATGCGGTCGGATGCAAAAGCTATCTGCTTTCCGTCGGGACTCCATACCGGAGTGGTGTCAAAAGCCGGATTCGTGGTGATTTGGGTGGCACGTCCGCCGGTTGACGGTACTGTGTAAATGTCTCCCTTGTAGGTGAATGCAATGGTTGTTCCGTCCGGAGAAAGAGCGCAATAGCGCATCCATAGTGGAGCTTCTTGTGCCGCAATTGTTCCTGCAAAGCAGAGAGCAAATGCACTTAGTAGTAGTTTCTTCATTTTTCTTTATTATAATTGTGTTAATTCATTTCTAAAGGTCTAAGGAGGCGCTATTTATAAATCTTTGAGTAGTACTTTACTTGCCTTTTTATAGTATTCTTCTCTCGATTCTGTCAGCACCTTCCATTCATCGCTAAATTCTTCGTCTTTATCAATCTTGAAATTCTCGGAACCGTATGTGTCCAAACGATCAAGCAAAATTGCTACATTTAATTGGTTGATATCCATAGAAGGCTGATAACCGATATCTTCACTTTTTTGGTCGGTTACTACCTCATGTATCAGGTCTATTTCCTGTAATTGATAAAGTACTTGGTTCGTCAGCCGGATGGGTATCTGATGTTCTTCCGATATTTCTGCCGCCGTATAAGGAGGATCGTTCTTTTCGAACCGTTTGGCGATGAGTGACATAATCAGGATAGAGATAAAATCCCGGTAACGCCTGCTGATATTACGTGTGTCCTGGTCGAAGCTAAAACTGCGGATGTTCTGTCCCGCGTATGCCAGTTCAGCACCGAACAGGCAGATAGTCCAGGAAATCTGTAACCAGAGCAGGAATAGAGGAAGTGCGGCAAAGCTACCGTAGATAGCATTGTATTTTGATACCCACAACTGGCTGTTGATATACAGGAACTGGAAAGCCTGATAAGCGGAGCCGGCCAGAATACCGGCAATAAGAGCGTGTTTGAATTTTACTTTCGTGTTCGGCATGAAAATATACAGCCCGGTGAACATCATCCATGTGAGAACGAAGGGGATAAGCCGTATCATGAACTTCATGACAGGAGCAAGCAGGACGAAATCATCCATTTGTTTGAGTATGGTACTCATAAACAGGGAAAGTCCTCCGGAAACAACTATCAGAATCGGCATCAACAGGAACATGGAGAAATAATCCGTAATCTTGCGATACATGGAACGTGCTTTCTTTACTTCCCAGATACGGTTGAATGTGATTTCAATATTGCTGACCAGATTGATGACCGTCCATAACAACATCACTAAACCTACTCCGATGAAAACACCTCCTTTGGTTTGTGAGAGATAGGAATTGACAAAAGAGAGAATGGCTTCTGTCGTTTCTATATTTCCTCCGAAGCCGTTGCGGAACTGGTGTTCCATTAGGTTGTCGAACCCGAAGCCACGGGCTACGGCAAATAAAATGGCAAGTATCGGCACAATGGCGAGCAGCGTGCTGTATGTCAGCGCAGAGGCCTTGTTAGCCATTCGGTCTTTGGTGAACCGGTTGATACAAAGATAGATCGTTTTTATAATATTGTAGAGCGAGAACTTAGTTCTGGTCACTTCGTCTTCCGTGATGCGCCAAATGTCATACGTAAGAAACTTCCATATATCAGTGATTTTCTTCTTCATGGCTCAGGGTTTTAAAAAGAAAAAGCAGTCAGCCTATAAGCCGAGTTCTGTACCTTATATAAATAAGGTGTCTGTCATTTATCTGAGTGACGTGTCACCACGGCACTTTAGCGGTCTACCCTCCGACATGGAGCGAGCAACTCTCATAACGCCGGTTTACATGACCTTACAACTCCTAAGACGTACAGCCCGACATGTCACCATGCGGCTGGTGGGCTCTTACCCCACCTTCTCACCCTTACCTCTCCCCGAAAGGAGCGGCGGTTATTTTCTTCTACGTTACTCTACCCTCACGGACAGCTTTCTGTTAGGAAGTAGGATGCTCTATGTTGCCCGGACTTTCCTCCTGCACGAAACGTGCACGCGACAGACCGGCCAACTGCTTTAGACTGCAAAAATACGTCATTTATTTTGTTTTAGCCAAAGAAAGTACCACAAATAGAAATAATTTCTACCTTTGCTATTATTAAAATGAATTTTAATGAAAAAGAATATCCTCCTTTTCTCTTGTTTTCTGGTGATTGCGGCAGTCAGCCTGAAAGCACAGGAAATACGTCCCATGCCTGCCGATTCAGCTTATGGGGTAGTACATATCTCTGTTTGCAATTTGCGCGAAGAAGGCAAATTTACTTCCGGCATGAGTACGCAGGCATTGTTGGGGATGCCGGTCAAAGTACTTCAATATACCGGTTGGTACGAGATACAAACGCCGGATGATTATACCGGATGGGTACACCGGATGGTGATTACCCCCATGTCGAAGGAACGTTATGATGAGTGGAACCGGGCGGAAAAGATAGTGGTTACTTCGCACTATGGATTTGCGTATGAAAAACCGGATGAAAGTTCTCAACCTGTGTCCGACGTGGTTGCAGGCAATCGTCTGAAGTGGGAGGGAAGCAAAGGGCATTTCTACAAAGTATCTTATCCCGACGGTCGGAAAGCATACATTTCTAAATCTATTTCTCAACCGGAAACAAAATGGAGGGCTTCATTGAAACAAGATGTTGAAAGTATCGTTGCGACTGCTTATTCGATGATGGGAATTCCTTATCTGTGGGCAGGAACCTCTTCCAAAGGAGTGGATTGTAGCGGCTTGGTACGTACCGTGCTTTTTATGCATGATATTATTATTCCGAGAGATGCGTCTCAACAGGCTTATGTGGGCGAACATATTGAGATTGCTCCTGATTTTGCCAATGTACAACGGGGGGATTTAGTGTTTTTCGGTCGTAAAGCGACTGCGGAGCGTAAAGAAGGAATCTCTCATGTTGGTATTTACCTTGGTAATAAACAGTTTATCCATGCTTTGGGCGATGTACACATCAGTAGTATGAACCCTGCGGATAAGAACTATGACGAGTTCAACACGAAACGTCTGCTTTTTGCCGTTCGCTTCCTACCTTATATTAATAAGGAGAAGGGAATGAATACTACGGATAATAATCCTTATTATAAATAGTTGATAAATGATGTTTGATAGTTATTGTGAGTATTTTGTATAAATATCTATCATCTATTATCTGTTACCTGTCATTTATCACTTATCATTTGTAATTTATCATCTATTAAAGCATGCAGAACAGAAGAGATTTTTTGAAAACAGCGACTTTGGCTGCTTTGGGTTCAGGGTTAGTGGTCCGTCAGACATTAGCCGGAGAATCATCGCTTTCTAACGTCTATATAAATAAGCTCGGTTTGGGAGGAAAGATGAAAATGAGCTTTTTCCCTTATGAATTGAAGTTGAAGCATGTGTTTACGGTTGCCACATATTCACGCACAACGACTCCTGATGTACAGGTGGAAATAGAATATGAAGGAATAACGGGGTACGGAGAGGCCTCTATGCCTCCTTATTTGGGAGAGACGGTAGAATCGGTAATGAGTTTTCTGGGGAAAGTGAATCTGGAACAGTTTAGTGATCCTTTTCAGCTAGATGACATTTTGTCATACGTTGACAGCCTCTCGCCAAAAGACACGGCGGCGAAAGCTGCGGTAGATATCGCCCTTCATGATTTGGTGGGAAAACTGTTGGATGCTCCCTGGTATAAGATATGGGGATTGAACAAAGAAAAGACGCCTTCTACCACTTTCACGATAGGTATTGATACACCGGATGTAGTACGGGAGAAAACAAAAGAGTGCGCCGATCAGTTTAATATATTAAAGGTAAAGCTGGGACGGGACAATGATAAGGAGATGATTGAAACCATCCGCTCGGTAACGAATCTACCGATAGCGATAGATGCCAACCAAGGCTGGAAAGACCGTCAATACGCGCTTGATATGATTCATTGGCTGAAAGAAAAAGGTATTGTGATGATAGAACAGCCTATGCCGAAGGAGAAGCTAGACGACATTGCCTGGATAACGCAACAAAGTCCATTGCCGATATTTGCAGATGAATCGTTGCAGCGTTTGGGAGATGTAGCTGCTTTGAAAGACGCTTTCACGGGAATTAATATTAAGCTGATGAAATGTACCGGTATGCGTGAAGCATGGAAGATGGTAACATTGGCGCATGCGCTCGGTATGCGTGTGATGGTGGGTTGTATGACAGAGACCTCGTGTGCTATTTCAGCAGCTTCACAGTTCTCGCCATTAGTCGATTTTGCCGACCTGGATGGTAACTTGCTTATTTCTAATGATCGCTTTAAAGGGGTAGAAGTAGTGAAAGGAAAGATCACCTTAAATGATTTGCCCGGAATCGGTGTCATGAAAATCTGACTTTACTGAATGAATGTCAGAGTGTTAAAGC
>ENA-OOXP01001730-OOXP01001730.1-human-gut-metagenome-genome-assembly--contig:-NODE-1730-length-13503-cov-1.862284_pt1 | contig 13503 bp, 6 predicted proteins | sample MGYA00241591_ERZ501351 | MGnify/ENA primary metagenome ERZ501351 (study PRJEB25962, sample SAMEA1968361) | human gut metagenome | biome: human gut; feature: human-associated habitat; material: faeces...
ACCGGGAATTGGGAGTGGTGAAGAATGCCAGCAGGGATTTGCTGATGAATATTGAACCGGAAGGGGAGGACAGCGTTCGCTTCAAGATATTTGCTACTTCGCGCCAAACGGTAAATGTTGTCTTGAAAGGTGAAGACGGGAAAATATATTATAGCAAGGAAGTGACTATCACTCCGGAAGAATTGCTGGATGAAACGGTAAATGTGAATGGTGAGAAGCTCGACAAACTGATTCTTGAAATCACGGCAAACGGAAGGGAATTACTTTATTGGCATGCAGAACCGGAAGAAGTGAAACCTATTCCCGACGCTGCTGAAGCAGCCCTGCTCCCGGAAGAAATAAAGACTACTGAACAGCTTTATCTGACCGGCTTACACTTGGAACAGTACAGACACGCCACATACAATCCCGTAGAATACTACGAAGAAGCATTGCGCTGTGATCCGATTGATGTGCGTAATAACAATGCGCTTGGTCTGTGGTATATCCGTAAAGGCCGTTTCCATAAAGCGGAGCAATACTTGCTTACAGCCGTAAAGACCTTACAGAAACGTAATCCGAATCCATACGACGGAGAACCGATCTATAATCTCGGTCTTGCCTTGAAATACCAGGGACGATACAATGAGGCTTACGACCGTTTCTATAAATCTTGTTGGAATGCCGCCTGGCAGGATGCGGGATACTTTGCCTGCGCGCAGATTTCTACCATGCAAAGTCGTTTGGAAGATGCCTTAGACGAAATAGACCGTTCGCTTATCCGCAACTGGCATAATCATAAAGCCCGCGCTCTGAAAACTGCTATTCTCCGCCGGATGGGCAGAACCGAAGAAGCCCTGCAACTGATTGAAGACTCATTGGCTATTGATAAATTCAACTTTGGCTGTCGTTATGAGAAGTATCTGATAACGAACGTAGTCGACGAATTGTCTGTCATGAAAGAGATGATGCGTGGAGAACCTCACAACTATGATGAAATAGCTCTTGACTATTGTGCCGCAGGTTGTTGGCAGGAAGCTGCTTCCTTATGGAATATAGCCATTGCCGAAGGTATTGTTACACCAATGACTTACTATTATCTGGGCTGGTGTCTGCACCAGGGGGGACTTTCCGGAGTGAAACAGGCATTTGCCGATGCAGTCAAAGCTTGCCCCGATTACTGTTTTCCCAACCGTTTGGAAGCAATTCTTGCTTTGCAATGTGCCATGGTACAGAATCCGGACGATGCAAGAGCTCCTTACTATTTGGGTAATCTGTATTACGACAAGCGCCAGTACGACCTGGCTATGGAAGCATGGGAAACTTCCGCAAGACTGGACGGTAGCTTTCCGACCGTATGGCGTAACCTGGCTTTGGCATTCTTCAACAAGAAAAATGAGGAAGCGAAAGCCATCGAATGTATGGAACGTGCTTTCCGCCTTGACACAACCGATGCACGTATCTTGATGGAACTCGATCAACTTTACAAGCGTGTCCGTCGTTCGCACAAAGAGCGCCTAGCTTTCCTGCAACAATATCCTGAACTTATTAAGCAGCGTGATGACCTGATACTGGAAGAAATCACCTTGTTGAATCAGACAGGAGAGTACGAAAAGGCGAAAACGGTATTGGATGCACATAACTTCCATCCCTGGGAGGGTGGCGAAGGAAAAGTGCCTGCCCAATATCAACTGGCTCGTGTGGAATTGGCAAAGAAAGCATTAACTGCCGGTGAGAATAAAGAAGCAATATCATTATTGGAAGAATGTCTGGAATATCCGCATCATCTTGGTGAAGGCAAATTGTATGGTGCACAGGAGAATGATTTTTATTACTTCCTGGGTTGTGCTTACGAAGGATTGGGACAACATGACAAGGCTGTGGAATGTTGGGAACAGGCAATCATCGGACCTACCGAACCGGCTGCCGCCATGTACTACAATGATGCGAAACCTGATAAAATATTCTATCAAGGTCTGGCATTATTGAAACTCGGGCGTATGGATGAGGCTAACGGCCGCTTTCATAAATTGACTTCTTATGGAGAAAAACACTTGTTTGACAAGATTAAAATGGATTATTTTGCAGTGTCACTACCCGACTTATTGATTTGGGAGGATGACTTGACGATAAGAAACGTAATTCACTGCAAATATATGATGGCATTAGGATATTGGGGACTGAACCGGAAAGAGAAATCCCTCCGGTTATTAAGTGAGGTCGAAAGATTGGACATTAATCATCAGGGTATTCAGGCTTTCAGAAGCCTGATAGGATAGGACAACTTAGTGACGGTGTTTATTTTAAAGCATCGTCACAAGTTTATTTTTATATAAACCTTAAATAGCAATGACATGAGAAATATTAAAAACGGTTTAATCATGAAAATTACAGGCTTTATTGCAATTAGCTTTTCCATTGTGTGCAGTACGGCTGCTTGTTCGGACGATCCGGTAGCAGTCGCTAACCCCGAACCTGCTGTTACAGTGGTGAAAGTACCTAACGGAAGTTTTGAAGAAGACGCTGCCGAAACAGCTTCTCCTAAAGGCTGGACAGTAAGCGGGGACTATTCTGCCGCGAAAGTGGTACAAGGGGGATGTGAAGGCAATTATGCTTTACAGTATGGAGCAACCTCGGCGTATACGGTATCTACCCGTCAGACTGTCAACGGTCTGGAAGATGGTATTTATGACCTTGAATTTTATTATAAAAGTACCGGAGGACAAATATCCTGTTATGTGGCAGCCGGGACTGATACTAAGAAAATGACTTCATTACAAGCATCTCCTTCTACCTGGGTTCGCTCTTATGTACGCGGGATAAAAGTGGAAGGCGGTAAATGTGATATTGAAATCTACAGCGAATCGGCTGAAGCAAACTGGAGTCGCTTTGACGGACTGCGTTTGAAGAAAACAGAAAAGGAATTTAATCTGCTGAAAGGCGGTGATATCTCGCAACTGACTTACGTAGAGCAGATGGGTGGCAAATTCTATGAAAACGGAGAAGAAAAAGACTGTATCGAAATATTGAAGAATAATGGTTTCAACATTGTCCGTCTCCGTCTGTACAATGACCCGGGAAATCCGGACTATTCTCCTTCCAACCGTTTGCCCGCAGGTATTTCAGGGCCGGAAGATGTTTTGCGGCTGGCAAAAAGAGCCAAACAAGCCGGTATGCAGATACAGTTGACTTTCCATTATAGTGATTACTGGACAAATGGAGAAGACCAGAACAAACCTCATGAATGGGAAGGGCTCGACTTTGATGGACTGAAAAAAGCACTCTACGATTTTACCTTTGATTTCATGAACAAGATGAAAGCACAGGGTACGACTCCCGAATTTGTTGCGTTGGGTAATGAGACACAAGCCGGCATGTTATATCCGGATGGAAGTTGTGACAATTTTGTGCAGCTTTCCGAACTATTCAATACAGGTTATGATGCGGTGAAAGCTGTATCACCGGATTCAAAGGTAGTTATCCACTCGAATGCTGCCGGAGATAAAGACCAGTACAACTGGTATTATGGTGAACTGAAAAACAGAAACACAAAGTATGATATAATCGGTGCTTCCTACTATCCTTTCTGGACAGAAAAAACAGCAGGGCAAATTCGTGAATGGGCGGATTATATTACAGCCAAATTTGATAAGGATATTTTGATTATGGAAACAGGATATAGCTGGGACAAGACTTTGCCGGATAATACTCCGGGGCAGTTGGCGCACAATGGGCCGTATCCTGATTTCTCTCCGCTCGGACAGAAGAACTTCATGCTTGAACTTATTAAAGAAATTAAGCAGGCTAAAGACTGCCGCATACTTGGTTTTCTTTATTGGGATCCTATCTTTATCGAAGTGGAAGGCATGGGATGGGAACTGGGTGCCAAGAATTATGTAAGCAATACCACCTTGTTTGGTTATGAAGGAAATAGATTGGAAGTATTGGATGCATTCAAATATAACAACTAAAAGGAAGATACCATGAAGAATATTTTAAGTAGATTCGGAAAAATCAGTTTGTTGTTGGCATTTATGTATTTTGTTGTCGGTTGCGATGATGATAAGGAAGATGTGGCTCCCGGTCTTTATGTAATGAGTGATGAGATAGAGACGTTTCCCGGTGACACCGTTTTGGTATCAGGAACCGCATCTAATTATGTAGGATTGGAAAGCGTCACGTTAAGTTGTGAACAATGGGGGATTCATAAGGTATATGAACTGGGCGGGCAAAAGCCTAAAGTCTTTAATTATAATTATCAACTCATTGTGCCGAAAAACGCTAGTTTTGAAGAACATTTATTGATTACTATCCGGGACGTAGACGGTCGGGAAAGCAAGAAAAATGTGTTGCTGACTTATGTAGCGGATATGGAGAGTCCAGTTATGCAAACTCAACTACCGTCGCGGATAGCAGTGGATTTCGACGCAGTTGCAAATAAAGGAAGTTGGAATCTGAATGTGAAGTTCACCGATGACCGCGAGTTGAAAGATATTCGTCTTCAAATCCCCAGTATGCAAATAGATGAGACGGTAAAAGTAACCGGGCGTAGTGGAGAATTGAAACGTACTATTGATTTTACTACGGGAGAATTTCCTGTCACTTTGATGATAACGGATGCCGGAGGTAATGAAACTGTTGTCACTACTACGGTTGTTGTTATGTTGGCAGAGAAGGAAGAACCATTTGAAGATTACCCTGTAATGTGGGTGGTTAATGCTTCGGAGAAAGCTGACGACTACCTTGACGGCTACTATGCACCGATGACCCGCAAGGGAGAATACCAATATGAAGGAAAAATTTATGCTGACAAGGCGAACTTCCAAATCTATTTTACGGCTGAGAAAACGATGGACGGTGACCTTTTCGGTGTAAGTCCTTACGTTAATTCAAAACTGATGAATAATAATGATTATGTGGTACCTGTTACGGTGGCTGAGTCAGGCTATTATGGTGTTTGGATTGATTTGCAGGCACATACTTATAGCATGTGGAAACTGGAACCTTCAGCGACAACCTATACAGGATCGCTCACCGTGTCCGGCTGTGGCTTCAGTGATTTTGCCGATTGGGGTACGCCTGCTACAGAGATGGCGCGCAATGGATATCGTTATACCTCTACCTTGCACCAAATCGGCAGTTATTCAAGTACGCGCCAATACTATGCAGCCCGTGTGTCCGACTGGGGATATGTTCTCCGCTATTGGGGCGATGCGACCGGATGCGGCTGGGGGGAAGATACTACAAGCGCAGGTGGCAGTGTGGCAAGCTATGCAAGCGACTATGACGGTGCAGTGCAAATCACCTTCGATACAGCTATTCTTTGGGCTACAATCAAGAAAGTAACAGAATAAAAAGAGAACAACTATGAAAACAATATATTCAATATGTGCGAGGACAGGATTCTTTTTTACCTTCCTGTTGTTGGCAACTTCACTGATGGCACAAAATATCCAAGTGAAGGGACTGGTGAAAGACCCGGCTGGTGAAGCTATTATTGGTGCGAGTGTAGTCGTGAAAGGTACTACCAATGGCTCCATTACCGATTTGGACGGTAAGTTCAGCCTGTCTGACGTACCCTCGGGAGCAACGATTACCGTTTCGTATATCGGTTACATTTCTCAAGAGAAGAAAGCGTCCGCTACACCGATGGAGTTTATACTGAAAGAAGACACTAAAACATTGGATGAGATTGTAGTAGTCGGCTATGGTACGACTAAAAAGAGCAGTATCTCCGGTGCGGTGGCTTCCGTAAAAGCCGATGAATTGCCAACGGCTGCATCAGCTTCAGTAGGTTCCATGTTGCGTGGACGTTCGTCAGGAATGAATATCACACAAAACAGTGCCAATCCGGGCGGTTCGATGAATATCTCTATTCGTGGTGGGCTTTCGGGACAAAGTCCGTTGATTGTAATTGACGGTGTGCCGCAGTTGTCAACAAAAACAGTGACAACAGGAACGGCATATAGTGGTGGTGAGAAAGACAATGCTCTGATTAACCTCAATCCCAATGACATTGAGACGATTGATATTTTGAAAGATGCATCAGCAGCGGCTATTTACGGTTCGGATGCTTCGGGCGGTGTGATTCTGATTACTACCAAACGAGGAAAAACAGGTAAGCCCGACATCTCTTATTCCGGTTCGGTTGCTTTCCAGTATATTAAGGATGCGCCGGATTTCCTGAATGCGCGTGATTTTATGATTGAACAGAATAAAGTGTTTGATGAACTGGGGCGTGGGGATGAAAAGAAATATACTGATAGGCAGATTGCTAATTTCGTAGGCGACGGAACAGACTGGATGGATGAAGTAACCCGTGTAGGCGTCGTTAATGAACATAATCTTTCGGTTTCTGCCGGTACGGACGCCACTAAATACTTGTTCTCATTGAGTTATTATGACCACCAGGGAATTGCCAAAAATAATTCGATGAACCGTATTACCGGACGTTTGAATGTTGACCAGACTATCAACCGTATGTTGAAAGCCGGTATTAATTCCACTTTCTCACAGATAAAGTATCACGATGTACCGTTGGGTGATGCCCGAAATGATAATTCAGCGTTGATATACTCGGCTATGACATTTATTCCTACCGTACCGGTACGTGATGAAGAGGGTAAATATTCCGTAAATCCGATTCGTGATGTCTACCCGAATCCGGTTTCGTTATTGGATATTACCGACCAGACAGTGAGCCGCGACCTTTTTGTCAGTGGTTATCTGGAATTCCGACCAATCAAAGATTTGCTGATAAAAGCTACTGTCGGTTTCGATATGAAAGATGTGCAGGCCGACCAATACATTCCCACCACGACCAAAAAGGGATATAGTGTGGACGGTCAGGCTTCCAAGCAAAATGCGAAATCGCAAATGAACCTGTTCAATGTGATTGCCAATTACACGAAAGTGTTCAATGAAATACATGACGTGAACCTGATGGCTGGTTTTGAATACAAGAAGTCGTCTTGGGAAGGGATGGGTATCGTCGCTTCACAATTCCCATACGACGGCTCTTTGATGAACAATATCGGGACAAGTGAGCAGGAAAAACCGACTATCAGCTCATATAAGGGAGCTAGTGAAATGGCTTCATTCCTTGCACGTTTGAATTATTCGCTGGCATCCAAATATATCTTGACTGTGAATCTCCGCGTAGACGGTTCGTCCAACTTCTCAAAGGAGCATCAATGGGGCGCTTTCCCGGGAGTATCGGCAGCCTGGCGTATGAATGAAGAAAACTGGCTGAAGAATATCGGTTGGTTGAGCAACCTGAAACTCCGTGCAGGTGTGGGACAAACCGGTAATGCAGGCAACCTCACCGGTATCAATACTTATTATAAAGTTTCACAAGGCGCATTTGCACCTAACGGAAGCTTGGTAAACGGTATGGCTATCTCCAAACTGGGCAATGATAAATTGAAATGGGAGACACTGACCGACTATAACTTCGGTATTGATTTCGGTTTCTTCAACAACCGTCTGTCCGGGTCTGTCGACCTCTACCAACGTCTGCGTAAGGATGTCATTCTGGAGAAAAATTTGATGTCCTATCAGGAAGTGAAGACGATAGATTACAATTCAGCGACCGTTTACCGTGCCCGTGGTATAGATATCGGTATCCACAGTGTAAATTTCGATAATAAGAACTTTGGCTGGACTACCGACATCAATTTCTCCTATTACCGCAATCACACAACGAAACGTGACCCGGACTTCATTCCTGCTGTCTATCAGGACTATGTGGAAAGATGGGACAACATCTACGGATACAGGACGAATGGTCTGATTCAGATGGATCGGACTTACAACCATCTCCAGAAATCTGGTGCCGGAGCTATTCTGTATCAGGATTTGAATGGTTACCAACTCGATGAGAAGGGCGAAAAGATGCGAGATAGTGAAGGACGTTATATCCGAACAGCGGGAGAGGATGGCGTGCTCGACGAAGCTGACATGGTGGTATTGGCAAATAGTACCCCGATTCCTTTCAGTATCAATAATACTTTCCGCTGGAAAAACTGGGATGCCAACATCTACATCTATGGTTCGCTGAATGGATGGAAGGTGAACGACATTAAGTTACAGTCCATCTATGGTATCGAAGACATAACGTATGGCGTCAATGTTTTGGATGAGGTGAAGAACCGTTGGTCGCCTGCCAATCCTATGGGTACATTGCCGGGTGTGGCGGAAGCTTCTTCGGGCGTTGACCCCAAGAAAAGTGACTTTTTCCTCGAAAAGGCTTGGTATCTGCGTTTGGATAATGTGTCAATCGGTTATACTTTCCCTGCCCAATGGCTTAAGAATAAGATTCGTTCAGTCAGGCTGTATGCCGCGGGGCGCAATCTGGCCATATTTACTCCTTATAAGGGAATGGATCCTGAAACCGGAAACGGTATCGGAGCTTATCCGAATCAGTCTTCATTTGCTATTGGTCTGGATGTGAAATTCTAATATATACTGGGTATGAAAACAATGAAATATATAGCAACAGTCTTGATGCTGTTATCGATGACTTCCTGTGAACTGGAACGTTTGGACTATACCGAAATCTCTCCGGAAAACTTCTTTAAGACGGAGACTGACTTGAAACTGGCGGTAAATTCGCTCTACTATGATTTTAACCCCGGTGATTTCAAAGCTGTTTATTCAGCGGATTATATGGGATATCAAGTAATAGGTGATATGACGACTGATGTGCTTTGGTGTTGTTGGGCGTGGGAGTCGGATGAACTTTATTTCCAACAGTGGTATGCTACTGTGGGAGGCAGTATTCAGAATCATGCTTATTCGAATTTCGAGCGTTATAATTTTCTTTCGAAAGCACGTAATACCATTCGTCGTATTGAGAACTCTCCGGTGAGTGAAGACGCAAAAACGCTTTATTCGGGTGAGGCGAAGGCTTTGCGCGGATGGATGGGGCTTTACCTTTATGATATGTTCGGTCCTGTGCCGGTGGCTTCGGATGAGGTGTTAGACGACCCGCAGACTTTTGTCTATCTTCCCCGTCTGACGGAAGAAGAATATGACGCAATGATGGAAGCGGACTTGCGGGATGCAATTCGTGATTTACCCGAAGTGGCGGAGGCACGCGGACGTATGACGAAAGGGGCGGCACGTATGATTCTGTTGAAATATTACATGATAAAAGGCTACTTTGATAAAGCGGAAACTTTAGCCCGCGAATTGTTGGAGATGGAAGGACGTGTGTATAGCCTGCAACCTGATTATAACTATATCTTCTCCAAAGAGGGAATAGGTAACAATGAGGTGATTCTGCAACTGGCTTGCAATAATACTGCCAGTTGGTACTCCAACTACATGACTGCCGAAGTGCTTCCCGCCGATTATCCTTGGGCTGAAAAGGCTACCGGTTGGGGTGGCTATGTAATGCCTTGGGATTTTTATGACACATTTGAAGAAGGCGATTTGCGTCTGAAAAACGTAGTGACTGCTTATACGAATAAAAATGGAGAAAAGATAGACCGCTCAAATAGCAGTCAGTTGGCAAAGGGTGCGCTACCCTTGAAATACGGTATGGATCCGGATATGAAAGACGGGCAAAGCGGCATTGACGTGGTTATCTATCGCTACGCTGATGTGCTGTTGACACTTGCCGAGTGTATCAACCGTAATGAGGGCAGTCCTACAACGGAAGCCATTGGTTTGGTAAACCGTGTACGCAAGCGTGCCGGATTGTCGGAACTGGATGACGCTCAAACAGCTTCCGGTGAAGCCTTCAATGAAGCCATCCTTCTGGAACGCGGTCATGAGTTCTATCTCGAAGGGCTTCGCCGTCAAGATTTGATTCGCTTTGGAAAGTATGTGGAATATGCCAATAACCGCATTGATGCCATTAATAAATCCGAAGGACGCGGCTACTTCAATGTACACGAAGGACACAACCGTTTCTGGATTCCGCAGAGTTTCATTGATGAGTCCAAAGGGGCTATCAAGCAAAATAATTATGATAGATAGTAAATAGTAGTAAGTAGATAAACCATGAAATATATATTCTTATATATCCTTGCCTGCCTGTTTACGGTAAATGCGGTAGCGCAAAGTATCAAACCGACTGTTGCGGTCTTGGGCGATTCATATTCTACCTTTGAAAAGTATATACCGGACACCAATAAAACGTATTACACAACTACCGATTGGTCTAAGACAGGGGTAGTGAATGTGAAACAGACGTGGTGGTGGCAGGTCATCAAGAAAGCCGGTTTCAAGTTGGGAGCAAACGACTCCTATAGCGGGGCTACTGTATCCTATTCGGGATATAATGACGAGGACTATGCCGACCGTTCATTTATTACAAGGGTTCCCCGTTTGGGGAATCCTGATATCATCCTCATCTTCGGTGGAATCAATGACAATTGGGCAGACACTCCTATCGGTGAGTACAAATATGGAGATTTCAAGCGTGCCGATCTGTATACCTATCGTCCTGCATTGGCTAAATTGATAGAGTTGGCTCAAGAGCATTATCCCAATGTGACGCTTTACTTTATCATCAGTGATGACTTGAAAACGGAGATTGTGGAATCGACCAAGGTTGTTTGCGAACATTACGGAATAAAATACGTACAACTGCAAGGAATCGAGAAAGAAAGCGGGCATCCTACTGTAAAAGGAATGGAAACAATTGCGAATCAAGTATTGACTCTGATTAAATAAGAATTACATCATTAAAAACACATATTATGAAGAAGAAAATTTATGCAGCTTTAGCGTTTGCTCTATATGCAACCACTTTTCATGCACAGCAGATTTATGAGCTTTCCGCTCCGGTGAAAGAGAAGACTATATATACGGGACACCTCAAGATGGGGGGCAGTAACCCATCGGGTGGAAATATTTCCGTAAACAGCTATTATATGTCTATCGACGGAAAGCCTGTGATACCTGTTATGGGAGAGTTCCACTTTACCCGTTATCCCCGTGCACAGTGGGAACAGGAGATTGTAAAGATGAAAGCCGGTGGGGTGAATGTATTGCCAACCTATATTTTCTGGGGATTACATGAGGAAGAGGAAGGCAAGTTCTGCTGGAGCGGCAATAAAGACCTACGCCATTTCATAGAACTTTGCAAGAAGCATGACATGCCGGTCATCGTACGTATCGGCCCTTTCTGTCACGGTGAAATACGTAACGGCTCCATACCCGACTGGCTTTTCGCCCGTCCGGTGGATGTACGCAGCAATCAGCCTCTATACCTCTCTTATGTAAAAAGACTTTATGGAGAGATAGGCCGGCAACTGCAAGGATTGTATTATAAGGATGGCGGTCCGATCATCGGCTGCCAGTTGGAAAATGAGATGCAGCATTCTGCATCTCCTTGGGGAGTGAATTATCCCGGTGAACCGTTGGATTTTACTGTGGCAAGTTATGACATTGACTATGCTATGATTGGCGTAAGTGTAATGGATAAGAAAGTCACTACCGCCGAACTTGGGGAGGAACACATGCGTACCCTTAAAAGAATGGCACAGGAAGAAGGTATTATCACTCCGTTCTATACAGCCACCGGCTGGGGAAACGCAGCTGTTATTGACAATGAAGCAATTCCTGTGACATCCGCCTACACCTATCCTTTCTGGGAAGAACCGAGAATGTCGCCTTTCTGTATGTTCAAAGATATACACCGTGTGCCTGATTATGCTCCGGTGCGTTATGATGCGGAACGATTCCCCTCGTTCTGTGCGGAAATGGGTGCAGGTATACAGATGATTTACCGGCGCAGGCCTATCGTTACGGCACGTGCAGCACAGGTGTTGATGATTCGTACGCTCGGTAGCGGAAGCAACGGCATCGGATATTATATGTATCACGGAGGAAGCACTCCGCTACGTCAGGATAATATAGGAAGTTATCAGGACGAACCGATGGGGATGCCCAAAATCTCCTATGATTTCCAGGCTCCTCTTGGTGAATTCGGATTGGAACATCCGTCTTATCGTTACCTGCGCACCATCCATTCGTTTCTTGCTGATTTCGGCAGTAATCTTGCTCCCATGGAAACCGTATTACCGGAAGGTTGGGAAAAGATGACACCCGAAAATCGTGATGACCTGCGTTATGCTGCCCGGATGAAAGATGACAGCGGATTCATTTTCATGATAAACTTTCAGGATCATGACACATTGCGGCATGATATGGACGGTTTGCAATTGCAACTGAATCTTCGGAATGAAACACTGTGCATACCTGAACAGGGAACTTTTACATTGCCGAAAGATGAAAGCATGATTCTGCCATTCAACTTGATGCTCGGAAGTGCCAGACTCCGTTATGCTACGGCACAACCTCTGATGAAAATCAATGATAACGGTATCGACCACTATATTTTCTTTGCCCCGGAAGGTATGAAACCGGAGTATTGTTTTGATGCCCGCACCGTCAAAGGTAAGGCTAAATACGCCGTCACAAGCGGTCTGAAAAGTACTATTACTGTCACACCCCGCAACGGTAAGAAAATAAAGATTACGACACTGAATCATGAACAGGCACTCAATGCCATCAAGGTGGATGGGCAACTATTGATAACGACAGCTACCGTATTACCGACGGCAGAAGGTATCACCCTGCAACAACTTGGAAATAACGCTTTTGATTATATCTTGTATCCTTCGGCAAAAGGATGGCAATCACAAACAGTGCAGGTTCAGCCTGTCAGCCCCGAATGTCGTGTAGAGAAGATAACCACTCGTCGTATTACCGTAGCTTTCAGTGATACCGTTCATACCCCGCAAGTGAATGAATACTTCATGAAGATAGATTACACGGGTGATGTGGCAATGGCCTTCCTCGGTGGAAAGATGGTACAGGATGAATTCTGGCATGCCCAACCATGGATGATTGGTCTTAATCGTCATAAAGAGATGATGAGTAAAGAAGCTATGTCGTTCTATTTCCGTCCTTTACGTTCGGATGCTACTTGTCTGCAAGATTTGCCCCAGTCTGCTATTCCTGATTTTAAAGGAAATAACCAGATGCTTGAAATTAAGAACGTGGAGATTATTCCTCAATATCAAGTGGAGATAAATAAATAGTTCACGTGAATCAGTAGTTGAATGTAAATCGAAACCGAACTTTCAACTACTGATTCGTATCTAATCATGAAAATCAAAAAAAATGTGCAGCGATATGCCAGATTGTAGAACGGAGTACTTGGCAACAAGAAATAAGCAGTTTCTCTGCATGACAATCTTTTTTCTTTTCTTGTCTCTTTCTGTCAAGTCACAAACAGTAAGTGTTGCTGATTTCTTGGGTGATCGTCAAGCCGCAGTGAGCCTTACTTTTGACGATGGTATCCAGGAACATTATACTTTAGTAGCCCCTCATTTGAATCGGTATGCACTTCGGGGCACGTTCGGGATAAATGGTAAATATATGTGCGATATTGATGACCATTTTGCCCCTCGACTCACTTGGGAAGAATGTAGGCGCATGGTGGCTGACGGTCACGAGATATGTAACCATTCATGGAGTCATCCTAACTTGACGGCAATTGACAGG
>ENA-OOXP01001731-OOXP01001731.1-human-gut-metagenome-genome-assembly--contig:-NODE-1731-length-13499-cov-1.841863_pt1 | contig 13499 bp, 6 predicted proteins | sample MGYA00241591_ERZ501351 | MGnify/ENA primary metagenome ERZ501351 (study PRJEB25962, sample SAMEA1968361) | human gut metagenome | biome: human gut; feature: human-associated habitat; material: faeces...
GAGCCGCAGGGACGTGTCGGCTGGCCCGGTTGTATTTGGGACGGAGATCAGATGGCAGACTTTATCTCCCTGTATTTAAGACCCGAAATGGACACAAATAATATCAAGAGCAAGCTTTGGATATGGGATCACAACTATGCCGATTACATCTTCCCGCTGACGATTCTGGCGCAGTGCAAGGATGATATTGACGGTATTGCGTGGCACTGGTACGACGGCACTCCCGAACAGATGAGGGAGGTCAGCGATTATTACGATGACATTCCGATGTATATTACTGAAAACGGAACCGCTGTGCAGAGCTTTGCCAGACAACTGCTTGAAATGGCAAGCGGCTGTGTTCGGGCACTGCGCACGGGAGCCAGGAATTACATTACATGGAACTTTGCGCTTAATATGAGCGGCGGTCCGACCTATAATAACGTCAATAACGGCTGCTCGGGAATTATCCGTGTGAATGAAACGGGTGAGGATATTCAGTACACCGCCGAATTCTACGGCTTTGCACATTTCAGCAAATTTATCCATGTCGGCGCGAAGGTGGTAAATTCCACTGATACGGGATACGACACAAATTATCAGCAGTGCAACCTTATTACGCGCAATCCCAACGGCTCTATGACGGCTGTTCTGGTAAACAACGAAAAGACCGAAAAGGTATTTAAGCTTGTTATGGGCGACCAGGTTATGGAGGTTCCGATTTCGGGACGCAGCGTTATTACCGTTACCTGGGACGCGAACGCGTAATCCGTCTGCTGAAAAGGAAGGGAGTATTGAATCGTGAGAAAGAGTAAAATATTGGCGGCTATGTTAGCACTTGCCGTCACGACCACCTCCGTTTTGTCCGTTCCGTCGCTGCTGTCTGCGGCAACAGACAACTCGATTCGTATGGAGGCAGAAACCGACGGCGACTTTAACAATTACGCAGATCTGGAGGGCAACGTTGTGGGCGGCAGCTCCAACAGCCCATATACAATGGCGGATATAAAAGAGAACGGTCTTGACAAGAGCGTTACCTCCTATGTGGAATACACAGTAGAAGCGCCGGAAAGCGGTGAGTATGACGTTACCGTGGGCGGTATCATGGGCGCGGGCGCAGATATCAGTAATTACCATACCGTTATTGTTGTAAACAACGGCAAGGGCGACGATGTCTATGAGGCGGTTTATCATTACGATGTGCCGACCGGCAGGACGCAGGGTACGGTTGCCGTTACGCTTAAGCTGAACGAGGGCGTCAATACAATTGCCTGCACCGGCATTGTAAACGATACGCTTGTAACGCAGGACTGCGGCTGGGGTGCATATCTCAATCAGGATTATCTGGATATTGACAGCCGCCTTACTCCGGTTTCTGCAAACCGTATGTGGGCGTATCAGGACGCCGTTCCGCATTATTATGTAGTATCGGGCACAAAGCTTGAAAACGGCAATGATCCCACGCAGACCTTTGCGGAGATAGAGCAGAACGGTCTGAGCGCGGGCACCTCCTATGCGGAGTATACGGTGGAAGCGCCGGAGGGCGGCGAATATACGGTTTCATTAGGTGCAGTTATTGGTGCAGGAAGTAAGATTTCGGCTTATCAGACCGCAGTAATCGTGAATGAAGGCGGCGCTGGCAATACCTATCAGGCAGTTTACAGCTTTGATACACCGCTCGACTATACGAAGGCCGAATGCAGGCTGAATATAAGGCTCAAGGCAGGAAAAAACACCGTTAAATGCACCACAGTAACGAAGGATACCTTAAACGATAATCCCGGTGCGGGGTGGGCATACTGCAATCAGAATTATCTGGCGGTTTACAGCCTGAAGGCGGTTAAACCGGGCTGCGTTACAGTGAGCGCCAATAATCCCGACTTTATTATAAACAAATACAACCGCGAGGCATCACAGCTTGGCGGCGGTGATTACAGCGCTATTCACGAGGTTTCCGTCGAAAATCTGACGGAGGGCGACAATCTTGCCAACACACCGTATGTTCAGATAATGGTAAAGGCTCCGGCGGACGGTACCTACAATGTTCGTATGAGATACCAGACGCCTCCTACCAATCGGAATTTACAGGTCTTTGCCTGTGTGAAAAGTGACGGAACCGTTACCACGTCCGTGCGCAGCAAGGACAAATGGGTAGGCTATACGGATTTTGTAATTGATTTGACTGAGGGAAACAACACTCTTATCTTTACGATGCCGCTTCCGAAGGATGCGGAAAGTCTTGCAGGCTTTAACTGGGGCGACGCATGGGCGAATCTGTTTGACTTTGATTTCTACGGCTTAACGGTTCCCGCTATTCAGAAGGACATCACCTTTAACAGAATAGAGGCAGAGGACGCGGAGTATGCTTACCTGAATGCTTACAGCAGTACGCCCGAGGAGGGCGGCACAGGCTTTACGGTCGGCGGAAGTGCTGATATTAGGGCTGTACAGAGCTTCAATGAGATCGCGGCGAACGGGCTTAGCGATGAAACCTCTTATGTGGAGTATATGGTCGAAGTGCCCGAGGACGGAGATTATTATCTGACAGTCGGAGTCAGACTGGGCGCGTATACCGCTTTCAGAACCTATCAGGGCGCCGTTGCGGTAAACGGCGGCGGTCCGGGTAACACATACAGGGCTAATTACACCTTTGATTCGGCGCTTGCCTTTGCAAATGAGGCGACCGCAACCGTTTGCGTTGGTCTGAAGCAGGGCGTTAACAGGATCGCCTGCACCGGCGCGCTGAAGGATATGGTAGACACCGGCGCAGCATGGGCGTATATGAATCAGGATTATCTTGATGTTGAGAATACTTTAACACCGATACCCTATAAAAAAATGAAACGTATGGAGGCAGAGAACGACGCATATCTGAACCTCTACGGCAAGCTTGAGGAGGGCGGCACCGGCTTTGCAGTCGGCGGAAGCGTCGATATTAAAAATACGCAGACTCTTGATGATATTGTTACGAACGGTTTGAATCCGATTCTGACCTCTTACGCGGAATATACGGTGGAAGCGCCGGCAGACGGCGAATATACCGTTAATGTGGGCGTAAGGCTCGGCGCCAGCACGGCGATGAGCCGGTATATTGCCGCTTTGGTTGTAAATGACGGCAAGGGCGACGATGTTTATCCCTGTACTTACAGCTTCAGCACACCCAGCATCTTTACCAATATAAAGGTTTACAGCGTTACGGTTCGCCTGAAAAAGGGCACAAATACAATTGCCTGCACCTCTGTCTTAAAGGATATGCTGCAGGAAGGGGCAGAGTGGGCTTATATCAATCAGGATTATCTTGATTTAGACGTAAGGCTTACCCCGGTGGCTTATGAAAAGCCTGCCCGCTATGAAAGCGAGCTGTACGCTCTGCCGAACCAGATAGTTGCTTATACCAACAGAACCGGCTATTCGGGCAACGGCTACTTAGGCGATGCAAATACGGGAAGCGTTCAGTCTTTGGCTGATATTCGGGCAAACGGTATAAAAGCTATGAACACGCCGTTTGCGGATTATCAGATCACCGCAGAAGCAGACGGTACATACAGCGTATATATTGCTGCAAGATATGCCGCGTGGCTTTCGGGCGTTGATGAGGTTCCGGTTGACAAGGCGTTTATGGTTGTTGAATGCGGCGATTACCGCACCGTTCTGGAGACGCCGGTATTCGGCACAAGCGTGCAGAATCGTGTCTTTTTGGTGAAAGTTCCGTTTAAAGAGGGCGGCAACCTGCTGCGTGTTTCGGGATTTACTGCCGATTCCAAGTTTGACGGCGGCGAAATCTGGTGTGATTTCGATTACATTGAGCTGCCCAAAGAGCTGACCGTGGAACCGCTCGGCGGCGTTTTGGAGGCGGAAACCGCAGAAAAATTAAACTTTTTCCTCAAGTATTCCGACAATATGTCGGGCGGAAAATATCTCGGCAGTGCCGATTACACTTCGCTGGGCGAAAGCGGCGTTACCTTTGATACTCTTTCCGAGGCAAGCCTCGATGATATACCGTGGGTCCGCTTTACAATGGAGGCAAAGACCGCAGGTGCTTACAGTGTGGCTTTAAGGTTCCAGGCAGGCACCAGTGATGAGGTACTGCCGGAGGAGGCATGGCTTGCCGTAGTGACCAACGATAATTTTGCCGGCAGGAAGAAGCTCTCGTTCGTTCCCAGCGAATTTGCGATCTACTGCTTAGCGTTTACCGTTGATTTGGTTGAAGGCGAAAACACCATTTTGATTACCAACCCGCTGTGCGAGTTCCGTCCGATTGCCGACGGCAGAATTGACTTATGGGCAGATATGGATTGCCTGTATTTAGGCGGCGGCTTGTCTCTTGGAAACAGTGATGTAGTTGTAGGAGGCGGAGACAATGTTGACGACGAACAGCTTAAGGTTGGACCGATGTCGATTATGGAGCCGGAGAGCTCAGGCGGCAAACTGAACGGTCTGCCCGGCACCGGTACGGATTTCGGCGGGGAGTTTCCGGTTATGGTTTCTCTTTGCGTGGTATCTGCTATGGCAGTATTAACGTTTAAGCTGCGTTCTCGCAGAAAAAATAAGTAATTGACTGCGGCATAGCGGGCGTGCAGTAATATGCACGCCCGTTATGCTGCAAATTTAAAAATCAGCAAACATTTCCAAGGAGCTTTTGCGTTATGGTAAATAACAGTCAGTGCAATCCGATCATCAGCGGACATTATGCAGATCCAGAGGCACGCTTTTATGAAGGAAAATACTGGATATATGCAACCTGTTCTCAGCCGTTTGAATTGCAGAAAAACCTTACTGCATTTTCCTCCAATGATAAAGTACATTGGACGGCACATGAAAATATTGTTGATATGAAAGATTTTCCGTGGGTGAAATCAGCTGTATGGGCGCCGACGGTTTTGTTTCATAACAACAAGTATTATTTGATTTTCGCTTCAAATGATATTCACAGCAATGAAGAACCGGGCGGTTTGGAAATTGCTGTTTCAGCTTCACCCGCCGGACCGTTTCACGGGTATTTGGGTCATTCACTGGTCGGGGCGATTTATAACGGCGCGCAGCCGATCGACGCGCATCTTTTCAAAGATGACGACGGTATGATTTATCTCTATTACGGCGGCTGGGGACACTGCAATATGGCTGTTCTAAACGATGAAATGAACGGTTTTCTGCCGTTTGAGAATGGCGAATATTTTTATGAGATCACACCGGAGCGCTATGTGGAAGGTCCCTGTATGATTAAAAGGGATGGTCTGTATTATTTCCTTTGGTCCACCGGAAGCTGGTCGGGGAATAATTATGCCGTGCTTTACGGAACCTCCGAGTCACCGATGGGACCGTTCCCTTTAAGGGGAACAGTGCTGGAGGGCGACGGAAGCATTGCAGTGGCGCCCGGACATAATGGGTATATCTATGAGCCTGAAAATGACGGCTACGATATTGTATATCATCGGCGGGAGCTTCCCGATGCGGATATCCATGCCCGCTGTCTCTGCATTGATAAAATGTTTTTGAAGGACGGGGAAATTTTACCCGTAACAATGACACGCTGAACCGAAACAGCGGGTTATCTGAGTATAAAAAGGAGTATGTTCTATGAACCGACAGTCTTCCGTTCTCCGCCGGCATTTCCGTTGCCGCGGCATATTGTCCGTTATGCTGGTGCTGCTGCTGCTCTCACCGGAGTGGCCTTCCGTTTCGGCACTCACGGTCGAACGGCCTGAACGAGCAGCGGCAGATGTATCGTATCACAGCTGGCTTACCGTTCCGGAGGAGGATACCGTTGCACAGGCCGCAATCCCCGAACAGGGAATTGCGCTGAAGGAGGATCAGCCGGTATCGTTTAAACTGAATATACCCCAGTCCGGCAGTTATGCGCTTGCAGTTGTCTATCATACCGATACCGATGTTATTTTGGACAGTACACTTACGGTTTCGTGGGCGGACAGCGGAATTTCTGCGGTTAAAACCGCTGTTTACAGCCTGTGGCAGGACGAAAGCAAGGATTACGCCTTAGACCGTTACGGCAATGAAGTGACCTCACAGCAGGTTACGCTGGAAAATCCCGTAGAAGATTATGTGCGGGACAGCACGCAGACAGATGCCGCGCCGGTTGTGTATGAGCTTCAGCCGGGCAGACACACAATACAGCTTTGCAGTGACGATGTTGATCTGCACCTTTACAGATTAAGGGTTGTAAAGACCCCTGATGTCCCCACGGCGGAGGAATACAACGCACAGCATCAGGGTTCGGAATATACCGGTGAGCCGGTTATTATTGAGGGCGAAAGCTACGCCGTGAAATCGGATTCCTTTATCCGCAGCAAGGCGGAGTCAAATTCCGGTGTTTATCCGTATAATCCTTATTATAAATGGATGGCTACGGTTGACGGAAATTCGTGGAACGCTGCGGGGCAGAGGGTGCTGTGGAACGTGGAGGTTCCGCAGGACGGCTGGTATCAGCTCAGCTTTCATTATTCGCAGTCTTATCAGGAGGGACAGGAGGTATACCGGACCCTTGAAATAGACGGACAGGTTCCGGCAGATGTATTCCGGGAAATTTCCTTTGCCTATACGGGCACACCCTATGCGTACCGTATTGCGGACAACGCCGTTTGGCTTACAAAGGGGCATCACACGTTGGCACTGCTGGCAGAATCCTCGCAGACTGCGGTTCTGGTAACCGAGGTTCAGGCTTTAATGGATGAGCTTTCTGATATTGGTCTGAGCTTACAGCAGGTTGCGGGCAGCAATGCCGATAATACCCGCTCATGGGAGATTGAAACCTATATTCCGGATGTAATAGAGCAAATGCGGACCATTCAGTCAAAGCTGAATGAAATATATGACCGGCTGGAGGAGCAGTACAACGAGGTGCCTGCCAACCGCCTGAATTTGCAGCTTTCGGCAGATATGATCGAGCAAATTCTGCGAAAGCCTGAAAAAATGCCTGCCAGAATAGAGGAAATCAGCGTGGGCTCAGGTTCTATTACCAGCCTGCTGGCGGAATCTATCAATAGCTGGAATAATCAGGGCTTGTCCATTGACTGCATTTATCTGACGGAAAAGGACGCAGAGCTTCCCGCAGCCAACGGTAAATTCTTTGATAAGGTTACCAACAGCATCAAGCGTTTCTTCTTTGCCCTGACCTCACAGGGCGCAAACTATAACGCTTCACAAGTAAAGGACCCGCAGACTCTGAGCGTTTGGGTGAACCGTTCGGTCCCTTATGTGGAAACAATGCAGATGCTCGCCGATTCACGCTATAAGGGTACGGACAGCAACGGCAACCTGATTACGGTGCAGTTCTGCATTATGCCGGACGAAAGCAAGCTTTTGCTGGCGAACGCTTCGGGAACCTGTCCTGATGTTGCGCTCAGCGTAACGGGAGACAGGGCGTACCAGTTTGGCTTGCGGAACGCCATTGAGCCGCTCTCGAATTTCTCGGATTTCAAGGAATATATCAGCGATAAATTCCTTGACAGTGCCTTTGAGTCGTATATTTATGACGGCAAGGTATACGGTATGCCGGAAACGCAGGAGTTTTACGTGCTTTTGTACCGCAAGGATATTTTTGAAAAGCTGCAGCTTACCGTTCCCAAAACGTGGGACGATTTGGCGGAGCTTATGCCGACGCTGCGGCGCAGCGGAATGAATTTTTATATGCCGCTTTCCTCGCAGACCGGCACCAAGTCGTTAGCGTATATTGCGCCGTTTTATTTTCAGGCGGCGATAGCAAGCGGGGAAAACCCCGATTACTGTCTCTGGTCCGAGGATGGCACCGGCGTCCGGTTTAATAACGAAACCGGCATCCGCGCTTTTCAGACGCTCACGGATTTGTATCTGCTGTACGGTCTGCAAAATAATATGCCGAGCTTTTACAACAACTTCCGTTACGGCGTAACGCCGCTGGGCATCGGCACATTTTCAAATTATGTACAGCTACTGTATGCTGCGCCCGAAATTGCGGGGCAGTGGGGCGTTGCGCCGGCTCTGGGCTTTACAGGCAGCGACGGCAGCATCTGCAACCAAATGCCCACTGCCGACCGCTCTGTGGTGATGATGGAGAGCAGTCGTAAGAAGGAAATGAGCTGGGATTTCATCAAGTGGTGGCTGTCTGATGAAACACAGTCGGAATTTGCGCAGACCTTACAGGCAAAATTCGGTTCGGAATTTGTGTGGAACAGCGCAAACCTTAACGCGTTTTCCAAGCTTGCGATTCCGTCTGCCGACAGGGAGGTCATATTAAAACAGTGGGAAAGCGCGGTTAATATCCGTTATACGCCTGCCTCATATATGCTGGAGCGCAGTCTGAGTGACGCGTGGTATCAGGTTACGCAGAGCAAGGATTCTGCACGGATCGCGCTGAACGAGGCGGCAACCACCGTTGAGCAGGAGCTGATTGTAAAGCTGCAGGAATTTGGGTATCTGAATGATAACGGGGAAACGATCCGATCATACGATATGCGTCAGTGGAAGGATATAAAAAAGGATTTTTCGTGAACACGCCGTATGCTGCGGTGAAGATTATACTTCAACAAATAAAATAAGATATTTTGATTGAGGAAGGGATGGGCATGGCATCAAAGACCAAAAAACGGACAATGCTCAGAGCGGACGGCGGGAATTTCTTTACAAAATATGCCCATTGGGTTTTGCTGGCGCCGTTTTTGATTTTGTTTATCGTATTTATTATTCTGCCTATTATTATTGCGATTGGGCTCTCGTTTACCAATTTCAACGGTGTAGAGACGCCGAACTTTGTGTTTTTGAATAATTATATCAGAGTTTTTGCAAAGGATACTGTTTTTATGCAGAAAATCCTGCCGAATACGATCGTTTATGCTGTAATTGTAGGTCCGGGCAGATATTTGCTGGCGTTTTTAATGGCATGGCTGCTGTCGCAGCTTACCAGGGGACCGCGAACCGTTTTTGCAGTCATATTTTACATACCCTCGATGACGGCCGGTGTTACCATATCTACCGTTTGGGCAGTTCTGTTTTCGGGCGACCGAACCGGTTATCTGAACAGCTTGCTGTTACAGCTGGGAGTCATTCAGACGCCGATCACATGGTTACAGTCGGCGGGTACGCTTTTGCCGATTATGATAATCGTTGCCTTGTGGTCGAGCTTTGACGTGGGATTTTTATCTATGCTTTCCGGAATGCTTAACGTGAACAGGGAAATTTATGAGGCGGCGCATCTGGACGGTATCCGCAACCGTGTGCAGGAAATTATTTATGTGACCATACCGTCAATTCGCCCGCAAATGCTGTTCGGCGCGGTGATGGCGCTGGTTGGAACCTTTAATTCTGCGGGACTGGGCGTTCAGCTTTCGGGTACGAATCCTACGCCGAATTATGCAGGCTCGCTTATTGTTAATCACGTGGATGATTTCGGCTTTTTGCGTTATGAAATGGGGTACGCCGCCGCTTTGTCGGTAATATTGCTTCTGATCATATCCTTATGCAGCAAGCTGGTATACAAAGTGTTAGGGGACAATGATTAAAAATTTCAGAACCGATTCTTAAGCCGAAGGGTGAGTGAAAGACTTGGCAGGAACAAAAAGAAGAAAAAATATTATGGCAATTAACCCCGCCAAATTCGAGACGGCACAGCTTGTAGTGTATCTGATCCTGCTGCCGATGCTGGCGGTAATGATCTTGCCGATCCTATACATTGTTTTTACGGCGTTTAAGCCAATGGGCGAGTTGTTTGCGTATCCGCCGAAATTTATTACTACAAACCCGACCGGTGATAACTTCAGGAAGCTGTTTGAGGCGACCGAAAACACGTTGTTTCCGCTTTCGATTTACTTGTTTAACAGTATTGTTTCAACTTTGATTGTGGTTGGCGCCGGCATTTTTATTTCGGTTGCCGCCGCGTATGTGCTTTCAAAAAAAAGCTTTCGCGGCAGGAACCTGATATTCAAGCTGAATACGCTGTCTATGATGTTTGTACCGACCGCGGTCAGCATTCCGCGTTATCTGGTCATCAAGCAGGTAGGCTTGCTTGATACCTTTTGGGCAAATGTGATTCCGATGCTTGCTATGCCTGTCGGTATTTTTTTGGTGAAGCAGTTTGTGGATCAGCTTCCGAATGAACTTGTGGAATCCGCCAGAATAGACGGCGCTACGGATTACGGTATTTTGTTTAAAATTGTAATGCCGCTTGTCAAGCCGGCACTGGCAACGGTAGCAATCCTGCTGTTCCAAAACTCGTGGAACAGTATGGAAGCGTCTAATCTGTTTATCAATACCGAATCCTTAAAAACCTTTGCTTTTTATATGAATTCACTTTCTAATTCGGGCAATGGAGTTGCCGGTATGGGTATGGCTGCCGCCGCGGCACTGCTGATGTTTATACCGAATGTTGTTTTATTTATATTGATGCAGTCCAGAGTAATGAGTACAATGTCGTATTCTGGTCTTAAATGATGCGGCAGAGCAGGGAAAGGCAGGTATATGAAATATGCAAATACGTAATAGGCGCCGTACATTAAAAAGGGCGGCTGCCGCCATAGTTTTATCCTTATGCTTTGTCAGCTTGACTTTTACGGTTTCGGCAGAGAATGCAACAACATATACATATACAGTATCTCAGGATGAAGACTGGATGGTAACACAGGACGCGTATCTGATCAGCCGCGTGCTGATGAGAAGCCAGGCGTTAAGCACCCCAAAGGATATATTTGTAAAGGGGAATCTGCTTTATGTGGCGGATACAGGCGCTGCCCGGGTGATTGTTTATAATCTTGATACCGACGACTGTACCGAATTGGGCAGGGATATACTGGCGTCGCCGGCAGGTCTGTTTGTAGATGACGACGGTGCGGTGTATGTTGCAGACAGCAGTCTGTGTTCGGTTTTAAAGTTTTCGTCAGACGGAAGGCTACTGAAGCAGTATGACCGCCCCACAGCGGCGGCGTTCGGCACGGAAACCACTTATTCCCCCTCGAAGGTTGTGGTAAACAGCGGCGGAACCCTTTATGTGGTGTCCGACGGTTCTTACGACGGTATGGTGCAGCTGGATCAGAACGGTGAATTTTTAGGGTATTTCGGTTATAACAATAACCCTATGACCGCATGGGAATATATTCAGGATATGTTCTTTTCGGAAGAGATGAAAGCGCAGATCTTTAACCGTGTGCCCTTTTCTTTTTGCAATGCGGATATAGACAGCAAAGGAATTGTATATACCGTAACGCAGGCGGCAGAGGGCAACGCCGTAAAAAAGCACGACGTATCGGGTCAGAATCTCCTGCACTCTGAAATGGTGGATGAAAAGGACTTTGCCGATGTGTGTATCGGTTCTGACGGTCAGATTTATGCCGTGACCGTATCCGGTCTTATTTTTGAATACGATACCGACGGCAATCTGCTGTTTACATTCGGCGGACGCGCCATATCGGTTGAGCAGAACGGGATTTTTTCCTCTGTGACTGCCATTGCATGCGACGATCAGGACCGGCTTTATGTGCTGGACGGCGAACGCGGATTGATTCACGTGTTTGCACCCACTACATATGCCGTGGCTGTTCATACCGCGATGCGGGAGTACAACAGAGGCAACTATACGGAAAGCTATAATCAGTGGAACAACATTATATCCATAGGCGGTGCAAGCTATTTTGCCGTTAACAATATGGCGCAGTGCCTGTTTCAGCAAAAAAAGTTTGATGAGTCTGCGGCGCTTTACAAGGCGTCAGGCGACCGTTATGGGTATTCGCAGGCGTTTTGGCATATCAGAAATCAGTGGATTAGCGATTACTTGCCGTATTTGCTCATAGCGCTGATTGCTTTTATTGCTGTGATTGCAGTATTGAAAAGAATACGACGGAAGCACGGTCCTTTCAGGGGCGGGCAAAGCATTGTTGTAAGCGATGCAAAGCTGCTGCTCCGCACTATGCGGCATCCGATAGACAGCTTTTATGACATTCGGCATGAGAAGGCGGGACACATCTCAACAGCGATTGCGATCTATGCGGTGGCATATCTGCTGTTTTTGGCATATCAGACCGTTTCCGGGTTTGTGGTAATCGGAAACAGCGCAAACCGTGTGTCCCTGTTATTCCTTTCGCTTATTTTTTTGGCGCCGCTGACTCTTTTTATCATCAGTAATTATTTGGTGGGTGAAGTCAAGGAAAGCAATGCGCGCTTTAGGGATATTTTTATATCCACCGCATATATTTTATCGCCCTTTGTGGTTGCCGCGCCGTTTATGATTGCGGTTTCGCACATACTTACCGGAAGTGAGCTGAGAATTTTCCAATTGGTTATGATTGGCTTGCTGATTTGGATAGCGGTAAACATTATGATAGCAACCCGTGAAATGCACGCTTATGATAACTGGCCTGCCATAAAGCATCTGCTTATCACAGTATTCTTAATGTGCGTGATCGTACTGGCGCTGTCAATGCTGTATATGTTCTGGGATCAGCTGTCTGATTTCGTTTCTTCTATTATCAAGGAGGTGAAGTACCGTGGTACAGGCGCTTAAAAAGAATCATCGGTTTATATGCTGGGCGTGTGCGTGTGCTGCGGCAACCGCCATATTGCTGAGCGGCTGCTCATCTTACCGTTTGAACGGCAACAAAAACAATACGGCTGAAATAATCGGAAAGGTTGACAGTGAGGCGCTGAAATCAAACCGGTTTACCCATACGGACGCCGATTCCGACAGGGTACTGCCGCAGCTTCCAACCGATGGCTTTTCGTTGGTAGCCGAAAACGATTGGCTGGCGCTGTATTTGCGGGAGCAGTACGCCTCTATTCGTGTGGTGGATAAAAAAACAGGCTATGTATGGGGTGCTCTTCCTGAAGATATGCCGGAGGATCTGAACGAGGTGTGGGCGCTGTTCGGCAATTCCGTTGTAAGCCTTGAATGCATTGACTCTACCGGAATGACCAAGCAGACCTCCGCGGGGCAGGCGGACGCCTTACGCAGTTACGATATGCTTGCGGACGGATTTCGCTGTACAGTTGACTTCGGTGATGAAAGTGAGATAACGCTGACAGTATCGGTCCGCTTAAAGGACAGCCATCTGGAATTTTCTGTTGATGATTCCTCTATTCGTGAAGAGGGCAGCTATTATATTAACAAGCTGTATTTTGCGCCGTTTTTCGGCTGTACGCATTCGGATGATACTGACGGTTATATTTTTATACCCGATGGCTGCGGCGCATTAATGCGCTACCAAAAGCCTATGCAGGTGCTTCGCGCTTATTCCGAAAGAGTTTACGGTCTGGATCAGGCAATTGATAACCTGTCGGAATTAAATGATTTGGATGCAAACAGACCAAATGAATTTTTAACCGCATCCAATACGGTTACAATGCCTGTTTACGGTTTGACGCACGGCGTAAAGCAACAGGCGCTGTTCGGCAGGATAAAATCAGGTGCGGAATATGCCTCTATCGAGGCCACTCCCGCCGGATTTATTTCTGATTACAACTGGGCTGCCGCCTCCTTTATTTACAGGCAGACCTATTTACAGCCGACCTCTAAAAGCGGCTCGGGCGTCCCGATTCTTCAAAAG
>ENA-OOXP01001733-OOXP01001733.1-human-gut-metagenome-genome-assembly--contig:-NODE-1733-length-13491-cov-1.808425_pt1 | contig 13491 bp, 13 predicted proteins | sample MGYA00241591_ERZ501351 | MGnify/ENA primary metagenome ERZ501351 (study PRJEB25962, sample SAMEA1968361) | human gut metagenome | biome: human gut; feature: human-associated habitat; material: faeces...
GAAACACAGAATCTTTATCATCCTGCTTAATACCAAGATACCTTTTTGTTATCTCATATGATGAATGATTATATATCTCCATGAGCATTGCGGGTGGTGTCCCACATTTCCACGCATAATATCCGAATGTTTTTCTCATGGAATGACAGCTTATGCCCCTCTCCATATTAAGTGAATACGCAGCATGCTTTATGATTCTGAACGCCTGCGAACGGCTAAGATGTGTTCCTGCATATCTACCTGTAAATATATAGTCACCTTTTTTAACACCATCTAACGTGTCCATATATGTCAAAAGTCCTTTTTTAGTGCTGCCATTAATTGCAATCCTTGATTCTTTTCCTGTCTTTCTTTCGCATATTACCATATGTTTTCTGAAACACTGTTCATTAAAATCATATACTTCTCCCCATTTTAACTCTAACAGGTCACTTATTCTTAATGCAGTATTCACTCCCATGCATATCATTGCATAGTTTCTCAAGTTAGGCTCTTCATCCAGATAGAATCGTCTGAATGCCTCCAGTTCATCTGTACTCCTTATAGGCTGGGATGTACTCATATGTTATTACCTCCATCTATATGTTTTGGGATGCAACATTTTGAAACAGTTTGTTGCATAGACAAGGAGGTTAATGTGTTAAAACTCACTATCAAACCCGGCGAATTCATCAACATCGGTGATGACGTAAGGGTCATATACTCAGGTGGTTCAGAAGGTAATATACACCTTCTCATAGATGCACCAAGAGAGCTCAATATCGTACGAAGCAAGGTTCTTGCAAGAAACAGTGCTAACAGCTCTGATTCTGATAAGAAAACTTCAAGATTCATATCACCTTACTACGCTGAGCAGGGACTTTCTCCTGAAACACTAAACAAGATACGCCGTCTTATCAAAGAAGATAAGCAGGCACGCAAATCTAATGATAATACGCAGGGTTAGCATGGTAACACTGCTTATTATATATCTTTCATAAGGGGAACGGATTCCCCTCTGACAAATATTTTATTTACACGGAGGTATGTATTATGGTAATACAACACAATTTAACAGCAATGAATGCTAACAGAATGCTTAATGTAACAACTTCAGCACAGTCTAAATCAGCTGAGAAGTTATCTTCTGGTTATAAGATTAACCGTGCCGCTGATGATGCAGCTGGTCTTTCAATCTCTGAAAAGATGAGAAAGCAGATCCGCGGACTTACACAGGCTTCTTCAAATGCACAGGATGGTGTATCTGCTGTACAGACAGCTGAAGGTGCTTTAACAGAGGTTCACTCAATGCTTCAGAGAATGAACGAGCTTGCTGTTCAGTCTGCTAATGGTACTAACTCTCAGACAGACCGTAAGGCTATCCAGGATGAAATAGATCAGCTTACATCTGAGATTGACAGAGTTTCAGAGACTACTAAGTTTAATGAAACTTATCTTTTAAAGGGTGATCCTACTAAAGCTGATACAGCATATTTTATGGAATCAAAATATAACGTTACAGGTGGTATATATGCAGAAGGCTCAGATACAGAAATCACTACTGTAACAGACTTAGAAAAAGCTATTAAAGATGGCAAAAAGCTCTATACAGAAGCATATACGCAAGCTAATAATAAGCAGACTGCTGATAAAATTGCCGTTAAAGGTAAAAATTATGCATATGTAACAAAATTATACGATAAAAATGGCAAAGAGGTAACTGCACAGAATATTCAGGATTCAAAAAATGCAGATGGTACAGATGCAGACAAGTATTATACAAGTAATGCTGGAGAGGCTGGTAAAGATAAAACCAATATGGAAATAGATAAAGATGATGCTAAAGCTTTCACAAAAGGTTATGAAGTAAATGGAGCTATCTCTTTCAGTCTTCATGTTGGAGCTGATTCTGCTGAAGACAACAAGATTGCCGTTAAAATCGATTCTATGAGTGCAAAAGGTATAGGCGTTTATGGTCTTAAGGTTGACACAGAAGATGATGCTACAGCTGCTATCGACCGTATCGCAGAAGCTGTACAGAAGGTATCTTCACAGCGTTCAACTCTCGGTGCTGCACAGAACAGACTTGAGCATACAATTGCTAACTTAGACAACGTTGTTGAGAATACAACATCTGCTGAATCTCGTATCCGTGATACAGATATGGCTCAGGAAATGGTTAACTACAGCAAGAACAACATTCTTGCTCAGGCAGGCCAGTCAATGCTTGCTCAGGCTAACCAGTCTAACCAGGGAGTTCTTTCACTCCTTCAGTAGTATAAAAAACAACCATCTATGCTCCATGCACATAGATGGTTGTTTTTTATTACTTATTATTGCTTATTACTTATTCACTAAGATTCATGAATTATATAACATAATTATCTATTCCATTACCTGAATTAATAAGATCCGCTATCGAGATACTTCCAAAATAATCGTTTATAGTCTTCTCGAAGTTTTCCCACATAGTTATAGTCTTACACTCTGATAGATTAGGACACTTGTTAGGCTTGTTCTCAAGACAGGCTACTGGTGCCAGTGAACCCTCTGTGCACTGCAATATACTAAGCACAGAATACTCTTCCGGTCTTCTTGATAACTTATATCCGCCACCTTTTCCACGAAGCGAAGTAAGAAAATCATTCTTACTTAACATCGATACTATGGACTCGAGATATTTTTCAGATATGCCCTGTCTTTCAGCTATATCCATAAGCGTTATATATTCACCGTTATCATGCTCAGCAAGGTCTATCATAACCCTGAGTGCATATCTTCCCTTTGTTGATATCTTCATATATTCTCCTCCAATTATTACAATCATACTCTTATTGTATAAACATACTTTACCACAATGTTTGTATACTTTTCAAGACTTATTTTATATTTTATGCTTTTTTTGTTTTTCCATGCTTTACACTGGTATACTATCTGCTATACATAGCCTTCCATATCCTGTCACAGGATTGGGAGCTGCTGCATGCATCTCTATTCCAAGCGGTCTGGCACCACGTCTTAAATACGCCTTTAGCTTCTCACCATACATATACCTGTCATTGCCCATAACTATCCCCCATTGCATAAGCAGGGCTGCACCACCTGTTACAAACGATACTGCATATGAAGTCCCGGTAACACTCACTATATCCGTTTCATATGCTGTCTGTTTTCTTATCTTTATATCCACTCCTGGTGCAAGTATGTCTGGCTTTATACCGGCATCTATGTAGTTAACAGCAGCATTATTGCCCACCTGGTTATCATTGTTAAGATTGTTAACATAGTTAAAATTGTCATAGGTATATCTGATATCTTTATTCCATACGCCTTTTCCCCTGCCTGAAAATGCAGCATATGCTCCTGTATATGAATTATAAGCCCCTACAGATATACAACCTATGGCTGTTGCTGGAATCGTTATAGTATCATATGGAACCGGTTTTACAAAGCCTGTCGCAGTGTTTAAAGACTGGCTTGACGGAAGCCATATATTATATACTCCCTGACGTATACTTTCCCCATATATGATGATTTTCCATATTCCCGGTGTTATATAATCCTTAGAAGGCTGCAGATTAATATATATTTCCTGATACAGATTATAAGGTGACGGCTCACCTAATAGACTTATTATATCTGTATCAAGAATCCTGAATCTGTTTATATATCCCTGTCCTGTTATATTAAACTGCACTCCATCCGGACCAGCAAGCATTATCCTGTAAACATCCCAGTAGTATTTCCATATCTGTATATCTATCGAATGTTCATATTCACTTACTGATATCTCAACTGTATCTGTCTGTCCCTGCTTTATTATATTTCCATAATGTACTGCCTTGTCTGCCTCGTTTCCACTTCCTATGCATATACTGCATTTATAGCCTGCTGCCACATCATTGATATAGCGTTCAAGCAGCGTATTTCCATCATGATCTCCATAATTAAAGCCATAGCTTATGTTTATTGCCACTGGCTTTTCATACTCCATAGCCTTCCTTATGACATAATCTATGGCATCCATAAGACTTGTTGTGCGTGGAAACTGATTATTATATGAATATCCCATCTTAACAGCTATTATATCTGCTTCATATGCAACGCCACTTCTTCCACATGCTATTACAGCAACATTAGTGCCATGCTGTGTATTATCAGCGCCTGGTATCTGTATACTTCTCCCATTATATATGTTATCCTTATTTACAATAGCTTTGTTTAAATATGCATTTATATCTTCCTCATTGTATTCCGTCTGCTGTGTCTGGTCATATATGTTTAATATCCTTGTACTGCCATCACTTTTCCTAAACTCTTCACTTAATATGTCTATTCCAGTATCAATAACTGCAACGATGACATCCTTTCCACTAAGATATGTCCCATCATAAGCATTTCTGATATCATCATTCATACTACCGGCATTACCAGCCCGCACATTGTTAGCACATGCCGCTGACTTCGCCCTTTCAAGCTGGAAATATATGCTCTTTGGTTTTTCTATATAATCTATATTCGTTTCCTGTGATATAAGCTCTATCGTATTCTTATCTGTCACAATTATAGCATAGTTATACAGAAGTTCTCTTATATATACATTATACTTTTTTCTTATATTTTCAAGAGTTCCTGAATACTTTACTATTATTTCCCATGTATCATCTCTCCAGTTAAACCCTGTACTAAGGCTCTCTGAATTCTCAAGCTCTTTTCTTGTGGCAGATAATGAAACGTTAAGCAGGTTTTCTATTTTCTGGTTCATAGCTTTACCATATAATATCATCTTTCTGATATTATATGATGTAAGTGTCTAAAGTATAAAATAAAAAGCACATCCACATCCAATATATACTGGCTGCAAATGTGCTTTAAAGCTTCATATTAATATACGTATGAACATGCATTTATCATGTTTTCTTTATAAATTCTATCCTGCACTTAGGACACTTGATACTTATCTTTCCCTTGCCTCTTGGAACTCTTATTTTCTGCGAACAGCTAGGACATCTGAATATCCTGTGTGTCTTACTATCCGTAATTCTGAACTTGATTTTATTAAGCTTTCCAACTACCTTATAATGAAATTTCAGATACTTTTCATTCTCCTCTGAACGCCTGGATATATTACGTGAAAACACCCTGAAATATGTATACACAATACCAACAAGTGCTATCATATATATAACGTTATTCCTTACGAACATAGTAACGATAAGAAGCACCAGGCATATTAAAGATAAATTCCTTGAGAGCTGATCCATACCATATCTTCCATACATGAATCTTGCCATCTTATCTTTAAATCTATTCATCAAACCATCCAGCCTTTCATAATTATATATAATATAGTGCTTATGTAATCACTAAATAATACTCTATCACATATATAATTAAATACAATTAAAAATATATAAACAATTATGAAACCTGCATAATATCTAATAGTTCATATAAGTACTTCCATCCTCTATATCTTTCCAGTAGAATCTGTCCTCAAGTATCATATAACTATGTGCTGAATTCTCTTTTGGTATAGATACTGAACCTGGATTCATATATATATATCCATCTCTTTTTTCACACTTAGGAACATGTGTATGCCCACATAGAAGTATATCTCCATCGCATAATGCCGGTATATTCTTCTCGTCAAGCTTATGTCCATGTGCAAGAACTATTGAATAGTTATTGAAGTTAAGATATGCCTGTTCTGCAAGAACATTAAAATCAAGCACCATCTGATCTACCTCTGTATCGCAATTGCCTCTTACGCATATTATCCTGTTGCGAAGTGGATTAAGCATTGCAATAACTTCTTTGGGAGCATATTCTTTTGGAAGATCATTTCTTGGTCCATGGTATAATATATCTCCTAGAAGAACAAGTCTTTCAGCCTTTTCTTCCTTGAATCTTTCTAACATTTGCCTGCAGTAATATGCAGAACCATGAATATCTGATGCTATCATTATTTTTGACATATTTTATTTTCTCCAATCCCATATAACACGATATATGTTTAATTATATATTTTTTTATCAATATATTTAACAAATCCAAGCACATAATATGTGAGGATGATGTTAATAGGCAACTGTATCATATTCTTTGCAAATCTTATTGAGAAATAGAATGCAAAACCCTTTCCATACATTATACTGCACCAGTATGTGCCAAGTAAAACATTTACAAGCAATGTGTCAACCGTAAGTGCGAGTATGCATCTTAGTAAGAACTTAACATCAATAAACTTTAAGATGCCCTTCTTATCACCATCAAAGCTTTCTGCGACCTTCATATTACAGCCATAAAAGAACAGACCATAGATAAAGCCTGCAAGAGCTGCACTTAACGTCCAGCCTGGGAAATACGCACCTGTTGGCTTGATGATAAACTGTATAAGGTCACCTAAACCTCCACATACAAAGCCCATAACAGGACCAAACATATAGCCTATGGCACAGTTTGCAAGAAATGATACTGACAGCCTTAATGTTGGTGTCACCTGAATAGATACAAACACAGCTAATACTGTGTGCAGAGCGATGAGAAGTGCAGCCGCAACAACTGACTTAATGCTCTTAAACTCTTTTGCTGAAAATGCAAAATTCTTCAATAAAATTGACATTAAAAAAACCTCCTTTGCAGTAATCTTCGCTCTACATAGGAGGTTGTTCGCCATAGTATGTAGCAGCGGGATGCGGATTATGTATCGCAAGAAAACCTTTTCGTCCATATGGCAACTCCCTGTCCATACAGCACTTAACGCACATATTCCTACTCTGCTTTATATTTTAATATTTTACAGAAACTAATGTTGTTTCTGTAGTACAGGCATTATTATATATATTGTATACATAATTGTAAAGTACTTTTTTCATTTTTTCATAATTCACAATCGTGCCACTCTTTGTACTGCCGGAACCTTATAGTCAGATGCATAACTTAAATACTGCTGAAGTGAGTTCTCAACCTTATACATATCGAGCACCTTTTTCATAAATGCTATCGTACTTTTCTTATATTTCATATGCTCAAGTACATTGACAGCTGCTGCATCATTATAGCTTATGGCAAACTGCTTGGCAAAACGCGCGAACTTAAGCTTATTCAGTTGTTCAATATTATAATAATTCTGCATGATTTCAAGTGCCTCTATAACCCTGGCGTTCTCAAAATCCAGCTGCACTCCCGGCCGCTTTACACATATATTGCCAACCTCACAGGTTCTTGATTTTAGTACATTTGAATACAACTCTATCCTGTCTGTCTGATAAGCTGAAACCATATACTTGTTATACAGCCTGTATCCTATGAATAATCCGTTATCGTTATTCTCTCCAAAGAAATAATTAAGCAGTAATTCTTCGATATTCTTATCTTTATCAGCTGCTTTAATATACATTCCCTTTCCAGCCCTTATGATAACACCATCATCACATAATCTCTCGACTGCCCTGAAAAACGCATCATGACTCATCTTTGTAAAGCCATCTTCATACATATCATTGGCAACTATGACAGCGCCCTCTGGTGCATCCTCAAAATACTTTATAAGCTTATCTCTGTATTTCATACAACACCATTCCCGCTTTAATTCATGACATTATTATATTTCTTCAAGATTAATAGTTTCTGTTTTATCAACATCTGAATCATCTTCTATTTCTATACCTTCAAGAACATCTTCTGTTTCTTCTGTATCGTCTTCTTTTTCCTGGTTTTCTTTTGTTTCATTTATAACCTTTACTTCCACATCATCTGATTCTGGAAATGCTGCATCATCATCAAAATCTTCCTCAACATCTTCATCATCAACATAGAAATTCACTGGAATAACTTCAACACTGCTAAGTACTGCTTTACCAATTATATATACAGTATGAATACCTTCTTCATCTGTGTTTTCCACATAATTATGTACTCCTGCAAGCTTTTTATCGATATCGCATGTAACATTTACTCCATCAGGAAGTATGATAGAAACATTACTGATCATACTTTCAAAGTTAATATAAACATCTTTTTCAAAAACAGCCAGTGAAAGATCAACTGTAAGCTTAGATGCTATCGCCTTAACCTCGCAGCCCATGAACTCTTCGTCTTCTATTTCAACATCTCTTTTTTCACATACTGCATTATACTTACGTACTTCAAGCTCTGCACTATCCTGTTCTTCCTTAGTAAGCTTATTCTTAGCTGCCTTAACCTTATCGTAAGCTACCTTTCCTGCAACTGCTGCTGCACCTACACCTACTGCAAACTTTAATAAACCATTCTTCTTTTTAGCCATATACTTATCTCCTTTACATTTTACTGATACACCCGCCTGGTGTATATAACTGATTCATAACCTTTTTACCATTACATCATATTATTTTTCTTCTCTTTTAGAATATACACAGCCACAATAATTCTGTCTATATAGATTATACTCTTTTGACAGTTCTATAGATCTTTTATAGCCTTCTTTTTTCTTAAAATCAGATAAAAGATACTGTGTTCCAATATCCTGTGCCACTTTAAGTCCTGTTTTATTCAATATGACACTGTTTTTTAAAGGACTTATAGTAAGCGTTGTTGTAAAATAATCAAAGCCAAGCTGTTTAGCTAATTCGGCTGTCTTTCTAAGTCTTAGTTCATAGCATTTAAAGCATCTTTTACCACCTTCAGGCTCTTTTTCCAGCCCCCTGACTGTTTTATAAAACTCTTCCGGCTCATAATCACCTTCTATAAAAGATACCTTATAGGGCGTTTCAAACTCCTTGATAAATCTTATCTGTTCTTCAACTCTTTTTTTATACTCTGCACTTTCTGATATATTGGGATTATAGTAAAATACAGTAACATGAAAATATTTTGATAAAAACTCTATGCAGCTGCTGCTACATGGTGCACAGCAGCTATGAAGCAGCAATGTAGGCACCTTTCCTTCTGTCTTTAGTTTTTCTACCATTTTTTCAAGTTCTTTATGAAAATTCCTGTTTTCAAATGGTACAGCCATATTTCTTCACTCCTGTATTTTATTCATAAATATTTTAATGACATTATAGATACGCACTTATAATCAGGCTACTATATCTGATAATGCCTGTATAAGCTTATCCATCTGTTCATCTGTACCAACCGATATTCTTAAATAATTATCTATACCCGGCTGGTTGAAATATCTTACATATATTTTCTTTGCTTTAAGCTTTTCAAATATTTCCTTTGCTGGCACACTCTTATGTGTGGCAAATATGAAATTAGCCTTTGAATCTGTAAATGTAAATCCAAGCTTTGTAAGTGATTCTTTTGCCTTTTCTCTTGTTTCAATGATTTTTCCTACGCACTCATCAAAATAAGCCTTATCATTGATAGATGCCACACCATATTTAATAGATGTCATATTCATTGTATAAGAGTTAAAAGAAAACTTAACATCATTAAGGGCTTTTATAAGTTTTGAAGAACCAAATGCATATCCTATTCTCATACCTGCCATAGAACGTGACTTTGAAAATGTCTGTACAACTAAAACATTGTCATACTCATTAACCAGCTCTTTTGCTGACTGTCCACCAAAATCAATATATGCCTCATCAACTATAACAACAACATCTCTGTTGTGTTCAATTATATCTCTTACTTTATCAAGTCCCATATATAATCCTGTTGGTGCGTTAGGGTTAGGGAATATAACTCCGCCATTTTCCTTATAATAATCCTGTGGCTTTATGTTGAAATCTTCATCCAGCGCCTGCTTCTCATAAGGAATTCTGTACAGGTCTGCCCATACACTATAGAAGGAATATGTAATATCTGGAAACAGTACAGGCTTATTTCCATTAAAAAATGTAAGGAAACACATAGACAATACATCATCTGAACCAACTCCTACAAAGACCTGATTCTTATTCATGCCATAATAATCAGCTATAGCACTTACAAGCTCTGTAACATCCGGATCAGGATATAATCTTAATCTGTCTATATCTGTATCCATAACTGCTTTTCCTACTTCTGGAGCTGGTGGATAAGGATTCTCATTAGTATTCAGTTTAATCACATCTGTATCTTTTGGCTGTTCTCCTGGAACATATGGTTCAACTTTTCTTATATTATTCTCCCAAACTTTCACGTTTTCTTCCTCTTTTCATATCTATTCTTATATATTCATACTATGATCAGTTCTTCTTAACTCCCATTTCCTTTGCAACCTCTGCAAACTTTGGAAGAGAGTTAACTATAGTATCGTAAGAAACACAATAAGCCATTCTTACATAACCTGCACAACCAAATGAAGAACCAGGTACAATAAGTATATTATGTTTCTTAGCCGTTTCGCAGAATATGTTTTCATCCTCTGTTGGTGACTTTACGAAAAGATAAAATGCTCCTTCTGGCTTAACACACTCAAAGCCAAGCTCAGTAAGTCCTTCATACAATGCTCTTCTGTTTTTATCATATGCTTCTATATTAACCTTTGCATTAAGGCATCTTGCTATAACCTTCTGCTGAAGTGATGGTGCATTAACAAAACCAAGAATACGTGTGGCAACTGATGCTGCTGCCTTCATATCTGCTGAATCTGCCACCTCATCTGGTATAACAAGATACCCTATACGCTCACCAGGGAGCGAAAGTGACTTACTATATGAGTAACCTACAATAGTGTTATCATAATACTTAGTAAGATATGGCACATCTACACCATCATATGCAAGCTCTCTATATGGTTCATCTGCTATAAGGAATATATCAATACCAAGCTCCTTCTGCTTATCCTCCATAATTTTAGCAAGCTTTTTTATAGTTTCTTCTGAATAAACAACACCTGTAGGGTTGTTTGGATTATTAATTATAACTGCCTTTGTATTCTTGTTAATAAGCTTTTCAAACTCATCAAACTTAGGCTGGAATGTGCTTGTATCAGGAGATACCGCAACGAGCTTTGCACCAAAGTTGGATGCATAATTCCTGTATTCTCCAAAGAATGGTGCAAATGTAAGAACTTCATCACCTGGGTTAATAATAGTCTTAAGTATAGTATTAAGACCACCTGCTGCTCCTACTGTCATAACAATGTTGCTGCTATTAAAATGTGTATCAAATCTTTTATTCAGTGACTGTGCAACAGCCTCTCTTACATCCTCAAAACCTGAGTTACTCATATATCCATGAAGGACTACAGAATCTTCTTCATCAACTACATCCTTAATCGCCTGATTAACCTCTGCCGGTGCCGCTACATTAGGGTTGCCTAACGAGAAATCATATACATTCTCTGCACCATATATTTTGGCAAGTCTGTTACCCTCTTCAAACATAGCTCTTATTACTGAGCTTCCTTTAACAAGTGCTTTCATAGATTCTGCTATCATCTTATTATCCTCCATCTTTTACATGTCAATGTCCATAAAGACATCATATAGTCTAATTATATCAAATCCTGCAATTTATTCAATAATCATTCCGCAATCATTTATATAATGTATCCCTGAATACAGCTATCTTTCCCTTTGAATAATAAACCGTTTCATATCTGCTGTCCTGCAAATACTTATTTTCATCATTATCCTTATTATGTCCTCTTAAATCAAGTGCGATATATTCTGTACTTTTATCCGTATAATATAACTCATACAATTCTTTTCGTTCTGATAATCTGGCGCATAAAAATGTTGTTGCTGTAACGCTCGCATCATCAGGTATATATGACAGTCCTTCATCTATTATCCTGTATGTTTCCTGCCTGTCCTCATCAAAATAACCAACAGCATTTTCAAGCTTTGGCATGTTATATGACGTAAAGAATATTATCGTAGCAGAAGCTGTTATATATAACATTTTCAGCCGCTTATGCATATCCATATCTGACACATTCAGTATAGTAAGATATATAAGAAGGACACCTGAACCAAATACGTAGTGAAAATATATACTATGCATATATTGATAATCTGTTACAAGGTTAAACAGTACATATGGACCTGTCAGGATGTATCTTGACCACTTTTTAGTAACAAGCGGTAAAAATAAAAGAACACCCATAGTCTGTATTATAAATGTTATCTTACCTGATGAAAATATCTGTGTCACAAGATATGCTGGATTGGCAAGCGCTGTCTTTATGACCGAAAACATATTTCCATCGCCCTTGGGTATCATATTATTATAACGTCCCGACATAACACCAGTACCTATATTTTTTAAAATCAGGCACACGCATAAACAATACAAAGCAGATGTTATAAAAAGAATAATACCCTTTTTACGTTTTCTGCTATCGCACATCATATATAGTCCAACAAACATCATAAGTACACTTGCATCTTCTTTTATCAGCCATACAAACACCGCTGATATACACATTCCTATATTGTTATCTTTTTCCATAAACAAAAGAAACATGCACAGGAATAGCGGAAAAAACATATTTTCATGTATGTCATAAAAACAGCCTCCGCTTATAACCGGATAAAAGCTGTATATGATTATAATAAGCGACGTTTCCCACCTTGACAGCTTTCTGCTTCGGCATATTAGTGCTAATGGCACTACTGCTGAGGCTATAAGCAGAGGCTGTATTATTTCCAGTGTGACAGGTGATGAAAACAGCATGTATACAGGTAATATAAGGTAAAACACTGGTGATATATGCACACACATATGTGATAAAAGGTAGTCTCTTTCACTTGTAGTATTCATCGTTCCTGTTGTTTTCATATAATAAAACATCTGCGAAAAAAGCCCCATATCAAAATTAGGTGAGCCATATGATAAATATCTTGTCACCATACAGAAGCTGACAAAGCATGTATACAAAGCTGCTGCTCCTGCTATAACAGCAATATAGCTTTTTCTCGTAAGTGTCACTCCATTTATTCCTGCATATCCTGCATAATATATAATCGACAGTGATACAAGTGCTGCCATAGCTGCTACGAAGTATATATCATTATACTGGAAAACGCATATGCATGCATAAACAAGCACAAGCACTATAAGCATGATTCCCTCTATATGACGTGACATATATCCCATCCTTTTCTCAAGCTTATAAAATACATAATATAATGCAAGAGTGAGTATAATTATGCATGCATACATGACTGGCATGTTAACAAGCTTCACATATTCCAGTTTATTTATTGCAGTATTCATGCTGTTTATAGTTATGGTCTGTATTATACAAATAAAACACCACGCCATAACAAATCTAACGACGCAGTGTTCAAGACTGATTATATTCTTTAATTTAGTTGTAGTAAATCCCCTCATATATCCCCTTTCTGATTAACACAGTAAATCTTCGTAAATCGCTCCATTCTCATGTTTGGCGGGTCGCAAATACACAAAGCCTTTTTCGTGCGAGCACGAACGGCTCTTCGTCCCTCTACTTTTGATAATACCTACGAATTGCTCCGCTGCTTCGCTGCTCTCGCAATTCTTCAAACATTCGAATTCCGCTGATTTACTTCGTAAATCGCTCCATTCTCATGTTTGGGCGGGTTGAAAATACACAAA
>ENA-OOXP01001745-OOXP01001745.1-human-gut-metagenome-genome-assembly--contig:-NODE-1745-length-13449-cov-5.525608_pt1 | contig 13449 bp, 6 predicted proteins | sample MGYA00241591_ERZ501351 | MGnify/ENA primary metagenome ERZ501351 (study PRJEB25962, sample SAMEA1968361) | human gut metagenome | biome: human gut; feature: human-associated habitat; material: faeces...
AAGAACATCGGCAACGGCTGTTCCACCTGCCTGTCCGGGATACCATGCTTGCAGGATAGCATCGCAATTCTGCGTTTCAGGCACGATGGCCATTGCCGAACCGGAGAAGTTGACGAATACTGTTTTCTTTCCATTCTTCTTTAGAAGAGCAAGAACTTCGCGCTGGATGGCGGGCAATTCGATTTCTGTACGGTCGCCGCCTTTGAATCCGGGGTCGGATACCCGCATGGATTCTCCTTCCAATAGGGGGGAGATACCTCCGGCAAAGATAACTACATCTGCGCTTTGCAACTTGTTCAGGATTTCACGGGCATCCATTGGAGTTTGTTTTGCCAAGTCGAAGTTCAGTGCAGGGTTATCTTTAACCTGAATAAAACGCAACTCGATGTCGTAACTCTTTCCTGCTTCGTAGTTGAAAGAATACAGATTGGTATGATTCTTGATGTTGGTGGCTTCTGCTATTTGCTTGCCGTTGAGGAATAAAGTAACTCCTCCGTTAGTCATCACGCGGAAAGTGGCGGCACCGGAATCTGTTGGGCGGAAAGTGGAACGATAGATGGCGGTGAAGTTTCAATCCTACACCGGGAGCAAATACGGTAGAACCTTCTGCACTGAAATGGAAAGGAGTGGTCAGACGGTCGGTTGCGGCAATTTTGCCTTTATATTCGCGGTTATTCCAGTAGGTGGCGTTGAATCCGGCTTCTCCGTCGATGCTGCACTGATTGAATAGGCTGTGCAGGGTGGTGTCGTTTGTATATCCGCATACAGGTTCGTAGATGATTTGTGCGTCAGGTAGTTTGGCGCGTATTCCTTCCAGTAGAGTAACGGTATGTGAAGGGAAGCCGTTGTAGTTACCCCATTGCATTACCGAGTCGTTGGCGTTGGGGCCGATGACTGCGACTTTCATCTGACGGTTTAATGGAAGGAGGTTGTTATTGTTTTGGAGTAATACCAGACTTTCGTGTGCCATTTTCAGTGCCAGTTCTTTGTGTTTGGGACAGTCGATAACAGAAAATGGAATGTTACTCCAGGGATGAGTCGAATTCATTTCTCCCAGTTCAAAGCGGGCTTTCAGTAGTCTTTTGACTGATGTATTGATTTTCTCTTCCGAAATCAGGCCTTTTTTCACAGCATCGGTGATGCTTTTGAAGTTACCGCCACATTCGAGATCTGTTCCGCTTAAAACAGCGTCGGCAGAGGCATGGGCGGCATCGGGATGCGTTTCATGTTTCTTGCGTTGGAAAAAGTCTCCGATTGCTCCGCAGTCGGTGACTACGATTCCTTTGAATCCCCAGTCGTTGCGGAGAATTTGGGTTAACAGACGGTTGCTGCCGCAGCAGGGATCGCCTTCGAAACGGTTGTAAGCGCACATCACTTCTTTAACTCCTGCTTTTTGTACCAGTTCCTTGAAAGCAGGAAGGTAGGTTTCCCATAAGTCTCTGGGTGCAATGTTTTCTGCGTTGAAGCTGTGACGGTTCCATTCGGGACCCGAGTGTACGGCAAAGTGTTTGGCGCAGGCATGAAGTTTGTCATATTCGGCATCTTCCGGTCCTTGCAGACCTCTGACTGCCGCCATTCCCATACGTCCGCTTAAATAAGGGTCTTCGCCGTATGTTTCCTGTCCCCGTCCCCAGCGGGGGTCGCGGAAGATATTGACGTTGGGAGTCCACATGGTCAGTCCCTGATAACGTTTATATTGTCCTTTTTCATTGAATTGGCGGTTCTTGGCGCGTGCTTCGTCAGATACGGCATCAAAGACTTCGTATAATAGTTCGTCGTTGAAAGAAGCGGCCATACCTATGGCTTGTGGAAAGACAGTAGCCAGTCCGGCGCGGGCAACGCCATGAAGAGCTTCGTTCCACCATTCATACGGCTTAATGCCAAGCCGGGGAATAGCCGGCGAATTGTTTTGCATCAACGCTACTTTTTCTTCTAATGTGAGGCGTTGAAGTAAATCGTCCGCCCGTTGTTCCGCAGTTAATTTCGTGTCCTGATAGGGATACTTGCTGGGTTGTTGTGCCTGTACATTTACCCCTTGAATTCCGATAAGACAGGCAATGATCCATTGCTTTTTCATTTTCTAGTTCTTTTGGTTTTTAGATTTGAGGCTGCAATAGTACGCGCTTTTCATTATTTTTGTGGGGATTATCCGGTAGAAAAGGAGGAATTCTTCACTTTTTCCTCTCTTTGTATTCTGATGGCGTAATTCCTATCACTTTCTTGAAGCATTTGCTGAAATACTTCGGATCGTTGAACCCCGTCATATATGCTACCTGCGAGAAGTTGTATTCGTCGCTGTCAATCAATTGGACGGCACGTTTGATACGTATTTCCCGTATAAAGTCCACAGGCGTCAGTCCGACGATTGATTTTAATTTCCGGTAGAAGATGGTACGACTAAGCATCAGTTGTTCTGCAAACTGGTCAATGGTTAGTTCGGCATTGTCCATCTGCTCTTCCATGTATGCCATTACTTTCTCCATAAATTGCTCGTCGTACGGAGTAATTTGTGGTTGCGAAGGAGTGAGAAGATCTGGAGAAGAGGCAGTCTTTCCTTCCATCAGCCTGTTCATATAAATTTCCTGCAATGCTTTGCGCTGGCGTAGCAGGGAGGCGATACGGGTTTTTAGATAAGTGGCACTGAAAGGTTTGGTGATGTAATCGTCAATACCTTGTTCCAATCCGGCGATGCGATCGTCCAAAGATGCTTTCGCAGATAACACAATGATAGGGATATGGCAAATATTATTGTTCTCTTTGATTTGCCTTATCATTTCTAAACCATCCATCACAGGCATCATGACATCACTGATAATCAGGTCCGGCAAATCGTCAACAGCATGCTGCAATCCTTCTTCACCGTTGGAAGCGGTTATCACTGTGTAGTTCTCCGATAGAATGTTCTTCAGAAATGCTTTCAACTCTTCATTATCTTCTACTACCAATATGGAGAAACCATCCGAATTATTCTCAAGGTCTTCTTTTTCCTCCATCTCTTCCGGTGCTTTCATGCTGTCAACCGGATGAGGCGTTGAACTTTGGCTGTCGTTCAGGATAAATTCTACCTGCACATCTTCTTCGAAAACCTCCCGTTGTAAAGGCAAACTTACGGTGAAACGACTGCCTACTCCCGGCTGACTGTCCACTGTAATAGTGCCATGATGCATTTCCACCATCTCTTTTACCAAAGATAATCCGATGCCGGAAGAAGGTTGCAGAATATTCTGTTTGACCAATGATTCGAAACGTTGGAACAAAGAATGTTGCTTTTCTACTGCAATTCCGATTCCTTCGTCTGCCACCTCTATCTCTATCGTCTTTTCTTTCGTTGTCATATTGACCGTTATTGATTTATCGGCAGGTGTGTACTTGAACGCGTTGGAAAGCAGATTGAAAAATATCTTTTCAAATTTATCTCTGTCCACCCAGCTATACACCGATTGGATGGTAGAGGTCAACTGATAGTTTATATTCTTTTCTTCGGCTATCGATTTAAAACTACTCATCACCTTCTGCAAAAGTGGAATCAAATCGGTCTCTTCAATCAATAGTTTCATCTTTTGATTCTGAATCTTGCGAAAATCCAGAATCTGATTCATCAGCCGGAGCATGCGTTCTGTATTCTGATGTACCAGAGTCAAGTGTTCACGGGCGGAAGGAGAAAGAGGTTCATTCTCCAACACCTCCGTTACAGGGCTGCTGATTAATGTCAGCGGAGTGCGTAACTCATGAGATATATCAGTAAAGAATCGTAGTTTGATATTTGCTAATTGTTGCTCCATATCTACTCTGTGGCGTAACCGGTAGATGTAAAACAATACATATACGATACTCGCCGTGAAGAGTATAAACAGAATGAAATAGAGTAGCCATGCCCAGTATGTTTCCCAAAAGGTGGGGAGTACATGTATTTGCAGAGTCCGTACATTGTCTACCCAAACTCCGTCACTGTTTGTGGACTTTATCTGCAACTGGTACTTGCCGGCAGGCAAATTGATGTAACTTGCAGAACGATTATTATCGGCTTCATTCCATTCATTCTCCAGCCCTTGCAGGCGATAGGCATATAGAATCCCTTTCGGATTGACGTAATCAAGCGCAGCAAACTGGAAAGTAACATTCCTTTGTGATGGCTCCAGCTCCAGTTCTTTCAGATTGTCGATAGAATGAGCGGTGGAATGTCCTTGAATCTTAAGTCCTGTAAATACAATGGGAGGGACATAGCCACTCTTCCGCATCTTCTCCGGAGAAACTTCCAGAAAACCTTTATCAGTTCCCAACACAATTTGATTGCGGGCATTGATAATAGGAAGAGCTTCGGAGAAGTTGAACTCCTGATAGATGGAACTCAATTCATAATTCTCAAATGTTTCTTTGACAGGATTGAATTTGGAAAGAGCAATTTCCGAAACAACCCATAATTGATTCTGCGCATCTTCAATCATCGATAGTGCCAAGTCGGAAGCCAATCCGTCGTTCTTGTCATAGTTCTTGAATTGGATATTCTCGCTAAGCAAGTTGGGAGATATCACTTTGTTTACGCCTCCGGTAAAACTGATTACATAAGTGGTTTTATTTTTGTCTGTATAAATGTGCATGATATCGTTGGCATTAAGACTGTTTTTATCTCCCGGTCTGCGGATATTCCGGTAGAATTTAATCTCTTCCAGCCGTTCGAAGTTGTTCGAGAATGTAAGCAATCCATTAGTCGTTCCCACTAGAATGACTCCTCCCGGAGCTTCGGTGATATTACGTACTTTCATTCCGTAAGCTATGGGGTAGTTTCTTAATTCATTATTGCTATGGATAAATGAGGTTTTTCCATCTTTTGTTTGTGTCAGCAAATTTAACCCGCCTCCATAACACCCCACCCAGATATTATTGCGACTATCCTGAAAGATTGTATAAATGCTATTGCTGCTTAAACTGTAAGGATCATTGGGCTGGTGCTCAAAATGGTGAATGGAGTAATGATTTTCTCTTGCTTTTTGGTTTACTCCTATCTTTTGGGAAACTCCTGTGCTTTTTAGTTGGAAGAGACCGATATCTTTTGTCCCCAACCAGATATTTCCTTCTTTATCTTCCAGAATAGAATATACTCCATTAAAGAAAGCTTGCTTTTCTTTTGTGATATTCCCTTGTTTGGATAAATATCCCACCAGGCTGCCATCCGGTGCAAATATTTGAATATAATTAGACTTCGATGCGGTCCAAAGGCGATTATGACTGTCTTGCAGGAATGCCCGTGTTTCCGCCTCGTAATCAGTCAAATTGAATTGATAACTTTGTGGAAAGAAACATAACTTTTCTACGCCGCGTGCTGTCGCAAACCAGCAGTTTCCCTGATTATCCAATGTATAATACCTGACTAACGGACTGAAAATGGATTTGGGATTATTGATGTCTGTAAGAAGTGGTTTGAGAGTTTTTTCTTTTCTGTCATAATAGCAGAAGTTTCCTTCTGTGGGGAGTAGCCATAGGTTGTTGGCATTATCTTCAAATATAAGTTTGCGACTTTTGCGTCCATGCTTGATAATTTCATCTTTGGGAGTAAACAGATGTTCTTTCTCATTGGTCGCTAGATTAAGACGGACGATACCAGGATCTTTTGAAAAGATCCAGATCTCTCCTTGACAATCCTGATAGACGGATTCTACAAAGTTAGAAGTCTGTGTAGCGGTGCGGATATCGATTTGCTGGAAACTGTTTTGGGGAATAGAATACAATATCAGTCCATTGTCTGTTCCCAATGCCAACATATCTTTCCCTATCGTAGTAACATTGTTTATCTTATCGTGCGGATAAGGAATATCTACGAATTTCAGCTTTTTAGTATGAAAATCATACCTGGCTAACTTATCATTCTCTGCGATCAGATAGATACTTTCTTTTATTTGAGTGATAAATTGAAAAGGAAAGTCGGTATCCAACGTTTTCTTTCCTATGATGGAAACGCCTTTGTCCGTCAATATCCATTCGTCTTCTTCAGAGTCTTGGTATACGTTAAATATCTGGTCACCTTTCAGGTTGTGATTCGAAGGTGCATAAAGTGTGATACCTTCTCCCTTTTTACATAGTTGTTCGTCTACTCTGAATGCATATCCGTTTTCACAGAGAATCCAGGCAATCCCTTTCTCCAATGAATAGATACGTGTAACATAATTAGTTTGTTTCGTGGAAAGTTCAATAGGTTGAAGCACATCAATAAACTTCTCGGACTCTACATCAAAAAGGCAAGCTTGCCCATCGTAAGTGGGGCACCATATATCTCCGTATTTGCTTTCAGAAATAGTTCCCATACGATTACTTCCGAATGCGTATTTACTCTCTTGTGAAGTTTTGTAAGTCTTAAACGTGTAGCCGTCAAACTTGTTAAGCCCATTCCAGGTACTAAACCATATGAGGCCTTTCTGATCTTGCAATATGTTCATTACTACTCCTTGGGCAAGACCGTCACTCACCGAAAAATGTTTCACCTGGCAGATCGGTTGAGCAATTAAAGTGATCGCTATTGTTAGAAAAAGAAATGAAGTATGGAGCCGTTTCATAGTAGTTGCTTTAATGTTTATAGCAAAAATAGATAAAACAATGCAGAATAGAAAGTTCGATAAGTGGTTTGAACAAATAATACTCGTTTTTGCTTATTTTTTCCTCTTCTTACTATATTGTATTGGTCTCGCTTCTTTGTTTTGGAAAAGTGAAATGAATAATATTCGTTAAAAAATCCTCTTTATAATCTTATTCAGAATATAAAGAGGATAATTTTATTGACAAGAGTTGCATGGGGTATGGTGAGATGAAATCATAATTGGGGAATAATTGCACAAGACTTTCACAAGTATCCTCCTGCCAATGCCTAAAATCATAGCAAAGCTAATTAAATAGTTTTTCGAATTGCAATATTTATTAATTTATCTTATGGTATTTATGAAATTTTTAATATATTGAAGATATTTTGTGCCAACTTTCCGTAACTCGTTGATTTTGCTTATGTTTGTAGGTAAAATAAAGAATGAAGTGAATGAATATGTCTACACAGCTATTATATAATGATTTCCCTACTTTTTTACGGAAATATTTTCCTTACAAAGTACAAAAGATTTCATTGAATGCAGGTTTCACTTGCCCCAATCGTGATGGTACAAAAGGGTGGGGTGGATGTACTTACTGCAATAACCAGACTTTTAATCCGGATTATTGTCGGACAGAGAAATCTATTGCAATTCAATTGGAAGAAGGTAAATGCTTTTTTGCCCATAAATATCCGGAAATGAAATATTTGGCCTATTTTCAGGCCTACACCAATACATATGCGGAGTTGGAAGGCTTGAAGCGTAAGTATGAGGAAGCATTGGCGGTGGATGGGGTAGTCGGGCTGGTGATTGGTACGCGTCCCGATTGTATGCCGGAAAGTTTGTTGCGTTATCTGGAAGATTTGAACAAACATACGTTTCTCATGGTAGAATATGGGATCGAAAGCACTTGTGATGAAACCTTAAAACGCATCAATCGGGGGCATACTTATGCAGATACAGTAGAAGCTGTGTGTCAGACAGCGGCCTGTGGTATCCTGACAGGTGGACATATCATCCTCGGACTTCCGGGAGAAACACATGATACAATGGTGGCACATGCCGAAATTCTTTCCGATCTGCCTTTAGCTACACTTAAAATCCATCAGTTACAGTTGATCCGTGGTACGCGAATGGCGCATGAGTATGACGTAACTCCTGCTGGCTTTCATTTGTTTAACGAGGTTGAGGAATATATTGATCTGGTGATTGATTATGTAGAACATCTCCGTCCCGATATGGTTGTGGAACGTTTTGTTTCCCAATCTCCTAAAGATTTATTAATAGCTCCGGACTGGGGATTGAAAAATTATGAATTTGTAGCGCGTTTACAAAAAAGAATGAAAGAAAGAGGTGCTTATCAAGGTAAGAAGTATAGGGATTCGGAAAAAAGGATTATTTTTGCAGACGATAAACTTACCACTGAATAAATAGCTGTTTGAGCGGAATATAGATGGTGGAAGAAATATAAATGGATTTGAAGAATGGAACATAAAACAAGAATTAAAGGAAATGTCCACTATGTGGGAGTGAATGACCGTAACAAGCACAGATTTGAAGGGATGTGGCCATTGCCCTATGGAGTTTCATATAACTCTTATCTGATTGATGATGAAATGGTGGCATTGGTGGATACGGTAGATATTTGTTATTTTGAAGTCTACTTGCGCAAGATCAAGCAAGTGATTGGAGAACGTCCTATTAATTATTTGATTATAAACCACATGGAACCGGATCATTCGGGATCTATCCGACTGATTAAGCAACATTATCCGGAAATTATTATCGTGGGTAACAAGCAGACATTCGGTATGATTGAAGGTTTCTACGGTGTAACCGGCGAACAGTATCTGGTAAAGGAAGGTGATTTCTTAGCTTTGGGACATCATAAACTGCGTTTTTATATGACTCCGATGGTGCATTGGCCGGAAACGATGATGACTTTTGATGAAACGGACGGCGTTCTTTTCTCCGGCGACGGATTCGGATGCTTTGGCACTGTAGATGGCGGATTCCTGGATACGCGGATCAATGTGGATAAGTATTGGGGGGAAATGGTTCGTTACTACTCTAACATCGTAGGCAAATACGGAAGCCCCGTGCAAAAAGCTTTGCAAAAATTGGGCGGACTACCTATTTCTGCCATCTGTTCTACACATGGACCGGTATGGACAGAGAATATTGCCAAGGTAATTGGTATCTATGACCGTTTGAGTCGTTATGATGCAGACGAAGGTGTTGTTATTGCTTATGGAAGCATGTATGGAAATACGGAGCAAATGGCGGAAGCTATTGCTGAAGAGCTTTCGGCACAGGGTGTTAAGAACATCGTCATGCATAATGTGACAAAGAGCCATCCTTCTTATATTATAGCGGATATTTTCCGTTACAAGGGATTGATTATCGGTTCTCCCACTTATAGTAATCAGATATTTCCGGAAGTGGAAGCGCTGCTTTCAAAGATTCTGTTGCGTGAGGTGAAAGGACGCTATCTGGGTTACTTCGGTTCTTTCGCGTGGGCAGGTGCTGCGGTGAAGCGTCTGGCAGAGTTTGCGGAAAAGAGCAAATTCGAATTGGTCGGTGATCCGGTGGAGATGAAACAGGCGATGAAAGACCTGACTTATACTCAATGTGAAAATCTGGCACGTGCCATGGCGGATCGTTTGAAGAAAGATCGTTAAAACTGTGAATGAGATAATAATTTATTAACTAACCTATAAAACAATCGACTTATGAGACTTATTATTCAGCCGGACTATCAGTCCGTATCTCTGTGGGCTGCACATTATGTTGCTGCTAAAATAAAAGCTGCCAATCCAACCCCCGAAAAACCATTTGTATTGGGCTGTCCCACCGGATCTTCTCCTCTGGGTATGTATAAAGCTTTGATCGACCTGAATAAGAAAGGAATCGTTTCCTTCCAGAATGTGGTAACATTCAACATGGACGAATATGTAGGATTGCCGAAAGAACATCCGGAAAGCTATTATTCTTTCATGTGGAATAACTTTTTCGGTCATATCGACATCAAACCGGAGAATACGAATATTCTGAATGGTAATGCTCCGGATTTGGATGCAGAGTGTGCACGTTATGAAGAAAAGATCAAGTCATACGGTGGTATCGACCTGTTCATGGGCGGTATCGGTCCTGACGGACATATTGCGTTCAACGAACCGGGATCTTCATTGACTTCACGCACTCGTCAGAAAACATTGACGATGGATACCATCATTGCTAACTCCCGTTTCTTCGATAATGACATCAATAAGGTTCCTAAGACTTCTTTGACAGTGGGAGTGGGTACTGTGCTTTCTGCAAAGGAAGTGATGATTATTGTAAACGGTCATAACAAAGCTCGTGCTTTGTATCATGCAGTAGAAGGTGCTATCACACAGATGTGGACAATCAGTGCGTTGCAAATGCATGAAAAAGGTATTATTGTTTGTGATGATGCTGCTACGGCGGAATTGAAAGTAGGTACTTACCGTTACTTCAAAGATATCGAGTCTGCTCATTTAGATCCGGAATCTTTGATTAAGTAAGCATAAAACTGATTCTATAAAAAGAGAATGGGCTGCATCAGTGTTGAATTGATTGCAGCCCATTTTGTATGTTAGAGATAGCTGTCAGCGGAATTAATTCTCTTCCAGCCAGCCTTTTCCCTGTCGGACGATTTCCAGTTCGTTGTCCGTGCATTTCACAACCGTTGAAGGTTCTATACCTCCGATACCGCCGTCAATGACCAGATCGACGATGTCGCCGAACTTTTCATCTATAAGTTCGGGATCAGTCATATATTCCAAGTCCTCGTGCTCTTCGTATGGCAGTGTGGTGGTCATAATGGGAGCGTCCAGCAGGCGTGCGATTTCACGGATGATGTTGTTGTCCGGCATACGGATACCTACTTCTTTCCGGTTGCGAAAGATTTTCGGTAACCGGTTGGTGCCGTTCAAAATAAAGGTAAATGGTCCCGGAAGATTATGCTTCATCAGTTTGAATACGTTATTGTCTACTTTCGCGTATTCGCTGATACTGCTTAAGTCATAACAGATGATAGACAGATTGTTTTTTCGAGGGTCTATCTCTTTAATCCGGCAGATCCGTTCTATGGCACGTTCCTTCAGACCATGGCAGCCGATGGCGTACATCGTATCGGTAGGATAGATGATAAGTCCGCCGTCATTCAGGATATCGATGATTCGTTGTAAATCCTGCGGGTTATTGTTTTTATCATATAGTTTCAGTAGCATATTAAAAGCTTCATCCCTTCCCTCTCGCAAAGGAGAAGGAGGAGGGACGAGTGGGTTAAATGGTTATTATTTTCTCTTTTTATTTGAGTTTCTTTTTCAAGAAATCCAGTGCCTTTTCCGCAGCTTTCTCTGTGACTTTCTGTTTGATTGAATCTTTGTTGGCGGTAGCGGCAGAGTCCAGTCCAAGTTTCTGTCCGAGTTTGCTGATTGCTTCATCGGCTACGGCTTCGACAGCTTGGTTAGCCATGCTTTTAGTATCTACGCTGACTTTCGGAGAGGTGAACGAACCTCCGATTTTCAAGTCAAGAGTCATTAACTTAGAGATATTGCCTACGGATGCGGGCAGTTTCACTTTACCGGAATAGTCGATGGTTTGATCGAGTCCTGTGCTGCCGGAAAGATTCAGTGTGTAGTCTCCCATCTTGATATCAAACGGTTTGGTTTCTACGCGGCCGTCTTTGATGGTGAAATCCAATGTCATGTCTTTCACTTTCATGTCTTTCAGGCTGGGTTGCTTCACGGCATCGGCTATCTGGTCGATTGCTTTTACTCCGCTTAAACTAAGGTCGCGCGTGGAAAGGCTACCGTCACCCTGCATCGTATTCAGTACGGGGCTCATGGCTGCATCCAAATCTGTCAGGATATTGATGCTTCCGGAGAAATTACCTTTCAGGTTTTCGAAGATAGGAGCCATTTTCTGCACCATATCCAGTTCTTTGTATGCTTGTGCAAAACCGATATTGGAGAGCTTGAATCCGGCTTTCATTTCCGGCGTCTTTATGTTGGCGGTGGAGTAGTAGCCGTTCATCACTACATTACCACCCATGGTGTTCATGGAAAGGTTTTTCATATCCACTTTGCCATCTTTTAAAACAAGTTTGCCATTCATATTATTGAAAGACATCTTGTCGAATAACACCTGTTTCAGGTTAGCGTCCATTTGGAAGTCGATGTTACGGGGAACTTCAACAATACCTGTGGCGGCTGTATCTACAGAGTCGGTAGACGCAGCTTCTGATGTGGAGGCTTCATCGGCAGAAGCGGTGATGAAGTCGTTCAGATTGAAGTAGTTGGAACGAATATTCAGGTTTCCTTTCAATGTGCTACCTTTCAATACATAACCGATGTAGTTTTCAAACCGGCTGTCGGCGGTGATATCGTTCTTTCCGATGTTGACAGTTGTTTCACTCAACTGGAGGTATTTCGGAGTGAAGGTGAAGAGAGACTTTTTAATTTCTACATCCGGCATATCTTTCATTTTGAGTTTCATGCCCGTCAGTCCGATAGTACCCGAAGCTTGTATACGTTCGTATTCTTCTTTTTCGATGGATGAGAGGCGTCCCGACATTTGCATATCGGCGTCGATGGTACCGTTCAACTCCATGTCTCCAAGCGGGTAGACTTGTTTGATCATACCTAAGTTGAGTACTCCTTTCGCTTCTGCTTTAAAATCCGGATCACTGATCGGTGTTTTCACTGTAGCAGTCAGGCTAAACGGATTTCCGGCAAGGCGGAAACTGAACGGATGAATGTTGACCGTAGTCAGGTCGATATTTCCTCCGGGATTTTGAACGTTGGCACTGATGTTGATTTGATCTACTCCTGCCGGTAAAGCCGGATAGCGGAACATAGCATCCTTGACTTGCATGTCAATATTGAATGCCGGAACGGTGTCTCCTTGCAGGATACCTTTGGCCGTTGCGGTAAGCGTTGCAGTTCCGTCTGTTTTCAGGCTGGAGAATTCTGTGGCGTAAATGGCGGGAATTAATGACAAAATTTCCTTGAAGCCTATATCATTCGTGTTAAGTTTCAAGTCCATATCGATAGCCGGGTCTTTCAAGGCTACCCAGCCGTCGATGCCTGCCTGAATGGCGTTGAGGCGGATAGTATTGTCTTTTAATGTGTATTTGTTATTGGCAAGGTCAGCATCTACGTCCATCTTGGCGGAGATATTGGCATTTGCCAGGAAAGGGATTCCATTCATCTTGTAGGTGAGTGATTTGGTTTCCGCTTCCAGTTTCAGAGTGGTACGTTCGCTTCCTAAGTCTCCGGCACAAATAGTGTTGAAGTCGCGGATATCAGCATACATCTTTCCTTGTTGATCGTCATAAATTAGATTCATGTTTTTGATAACAAAGCGTTGCAGCTTGACTTTGAAAGGAGAAGAGGCTTCTTCTTCTGCAGGCGTTTCGACTGTTGCTATTGTATCCGGTTTCATGATATCCCAGTTGGCACGTCCGTCCGGCAAGATAATGGCATGTAATTTCGTGTCTTCGATAAATATTTTAGAAATATCGTAACCGCTATCTCCGAAAAGGGAGAATAAGTTGACTGCGGCGGTAACTTCTCCGGCTTGTACAAGGGTGTCATTGGCAAATTCACCTGTACCCTTCAGCCAGAAATCTTCGAGAGTGACAGAAGCCTGTGGAAAATTGCGGAACAGACTAATGTTAAGGTTCTTAAAGTCAAATTGTGCGTTAAGCATCTTGTTGCCTTCTGTTTTTACAATGTCGGCTATCTTTCCTTGGAAGGCGAAAGGAAGAAGGAACATCAGAATGATAATTACTCCTACGGTGATAGCTGCGATTTTCAAACCTTTTTTCATTTGCTTCTATTTTAAGAGT
>ENA-OOXP01001816-OOXP01001816.1-human-gut-metagenome-genome-assembly--contig:-NODE-1816-length-13049-cov-7.397337_pt1 | contig 13049 bp, 7 predicted proteins | sample MGYA00241591_ERZ501351 | MGnify/ENA primary metagenome ERZ501351 (study PRJEB25962, sample SAMEA1968361) | human gut metagenome | biome: human gut; feature: human-associated habitat; material: faeces...
GCGTACCGCCTATATTCGATCGGATGATCGCTTTATTTAACACATTGTTTTTCCACTCCATATCGACAGTAAAGTTTCCACGTGCCACCAGCCCCTTCACACTTCCTTCTTCCCATGCATCAGGCAATGCTGGCAATAAATGTACGGCACCGTCATGACTTTGGAGCAACATTTCCGCTACTCCGGCTGTATAACCGAAATTACCGTCAATCTGGAAAGGCGGATGGGCATCCAGCATATTGGGATAGGTACGCCCGTTCGGATATTCTTTAGCCAAGTGATCGTTGGGCAATAGTTGAATCATATTTTTGATAATTTGGAAGGCATGGTTTCCATCCAGCATACGTGCCCAGAAATTGACTTTCCAGCCGATACTCCAACCGGTAGCCTTATCACCGCGTTGAAGCAATGTGTTTCTTGCTGCCTGGAATAACTCGGGATTCGAGTATGGAGAAATTTGATTACTCGGATATAGCCCGTACAAATGTGAAATATGACGGTGCTCGTCCTTGGGATTGTCAACATCTTCCAGCCATTCTTGTAGTTGGTTATGTTTTCCTATTTGCATAGGTGGCAACTTCTCTAGTGTTTGTTTGAGAGAATCTTGGAAAGAGGGGGCTTCGCCTGCGATGTATGAAGCCAATAAGGTATTATACAGCGCATCGAAAGCAATCTGATTGTCCATGGTGCAACCGGCCGTGATAGGTCCGTGTTCCGGCGACACAGAAGGCGACACTACCAACCATTTATACACTGGATGTTCTACCAAGAAATCCATGTAGAACTGCGCTGTTCCTTTCAGGATGGGATAGTACTCTTTCAGGAACTCTTTATTTCCTGTAAAGAGGTAATGTTGCCAGATATGTTGTGCTAACCAGGCTCCCCCACTAGGCCACATGCCGGCTGCAGCAAAGTCTACAACTCCGCAAATTCGCCATAAATCAGTATTATGATGCGCCATCCATCCCCTACAATCATACATGGTTCGGGCTGTTTCTGCTCCTGTGACGGATAAATCTTTCAACATAGAGAATAGCGGACTATGTGTTTCACTTAAATTAGTGACTTCTGCCGGCCAATAGTTCATTTCTGTATTAATGTTGATGGTGTATTTACTATCCCAAGGTGCATGTGTGCTGTTATTCCATATTCCTTGCAGATTAGCCGGTTGTCCACCCGGTTGCGAAGAAGAAATCAGTAAATAACGTCCATAATGGAAAAGTAGAGCTGCCATTGCCATGTCTTCCCCATTTCCGAAGTTTTCAATTCGTTTGGGAGTCTCCAGTTGGGAAGTTTTGCCTGTCGGTAATGTAAGGCGTACACGGTCAAATTGTTTTTTATAATAAGCGATATGGCTTTTGAGAGCTTTTTCGTAAGGTATTTGCATTGCTCTTTTCAGATATTCGCTGGTCCGTCGGGATTCATCGGCGCTGACATCCTGGTAGTTTACGTAGTTGGTTGCTGCCGATATATAAAGGGTGGCTTCTGTTCCTTCATTAATTTGGAGCGTATTTCCTGCCGGGCGGAGAGTGCCATTCGTTTTTACCTGGATTTGACATTCTGCCCGTAGTGCGGCTTTCAAACCTTCCTGCTCCTTCCCTTGACAGGTGACGGTCAGCTGATCATTCTGAACATTCACCTTATGTACTAGAGGGCAGTTATATGCAATAGTAAAGTTCAGTGCGTTTGCTTTACTTGCTTTGATATGCATAATAATGACATTATCAGTAAATGAAGCAAAAGTGGTGCGGGTATAAGTGACGTCATCCACTTGATAACGGGTAGTTGTCGTTGCATTCTCCAGATTCAGATCGCGGTAAAAGCCGGATGCGTTTTGGTGTTCCGGAAATTCCAGGTAAAGACTACCTAATGTCAGATAGCTCATTCCGTGTTGCTGGGTTAAGAAGTTGGCGTCAATGAGTCTTTGCGCTTCCTTGTTTCTCCCTTCAAAAATCAGTTTGCGTACAATCGGTAGCACATGTACGGCATTCGGGTTATTATTATTGTATGGAGAACCTGCCCAAAATGTTTCTTCGTTGAGTTGTAGTTCTTCGCGTTCGATTCCGCCATATACCATGGCTCCAAGACGGGAGTTGCCAATAGGGAGAGCTTCCGACCAATTTTGTGCAGGTTGACTATACCACAGTTTCAGGTCCTGTCCTGAAACAAGGTTGCTTATTAATAGGAATAATACAAAAAAAGTGTTTCTGTTCATATTGTATGGATTTGTAGCAAAGGTAGCTCATTTACCAATACAAAAGGCAAAAAACTGTTTCTGAAATCTACCTTGGAAGTAACTTCTTTCCATATTTATGTTACTAATATATATGTTGTATGTTCCAAATGATAAAATAATAACTGCCGGTTTCTTTTTGATTTATTATCAGCCTTGCCCTCTTGTCATATAGCTTATTTGCAGGCTGATTAAGTGGGAGGTATAAAAAGAGAAGCTGGTATAGTTGCGTTGGGATGCCGGTATCGTTCCATTAAAGTACCGGTATCATTAATTCTTCACGGCTGTGGGAAGAAGCTACCACGGCCGTGAAGAATTAAGTATACCGGTATCCTGATCGAACAATAGTTATTGAATGATATAAGTATGCCGGTTGTATGACGGATGTTTAATGGAGGCTTTTCTTGAAAAGTAAGTAAAGCTGGATAGGAGATATGGGAGAGCAAAATCATAAAATAATAGGCTGACAATAAAACTTATAAAATGTTATTGTCAGCCTATTGTCAGGGCTTATTGTCAGCATCTAATGGATTGAAAATCATTTATCTAATGAATAGGAATGACGGCTGACAATAAGAACTGCAAAATTTATATGTAAATATAATCAGTGTGTAGTAATTGACTTGTTTCTACATGGATCTTTTTATCTATTATCTCTCTTGCTTTTCGATTCATTCATAAACAGATAAGATTTCTTGTAGCCTCCGTAGTCTACAACCAACTTTTCCAGCACGATGCCCGGATCAAGAGGTTTGAAAATTAGTGTCTGCATGCCGTCTGATGTATTCGGCACATTCAGTTTGACCTTTTTCTCGACGATACGTCTTGCAACTGTCGGATAGTATATGCTATACACATTTTCGGGAAGTTCATTCAAATTCTGATTGAAATTGATAGTCTGTTCCTTCGCCCCTTCGAATCCGATACTGTACTCATGTCCTTTCCGGTCGTGGAAAGCAAGAGTCGATTTCACTATCACGTGAACAGTCACTTTGTCGACTCCTTTAGGCAATTTTATTTTGTAGGAGATAGAAGCTCCGTCGGTCGGCTGGGTATAAGGCATCAGAGCCATGCCGCTAAGGGTTCGTCCCATGTAGGGGATCACTGTCCATTCCGTACTTGGTGCTGCTTTAGTGCTGTAATAGTGTTCGGCTTCCATAGCTACATATCCGTCTTGTCCGGTGAAGACGTATCCGCCGACAGCCTTTTCCGGATGCTTGATTCGGTAGGTTTGTGGTAGTGTATCAGCGGGGAAATTATCATTCCATGAGGTATAACCGATATGTTTCTGAATCATCATGTTCTTCCATTTACCGCCGGACATAACATTGTTATAATCGTCACTCAATGCTTTATCCCGTGCAAAAGCCTGTTCCACTTTATCTGCCCATTCGTTAGTTTGCGGATTGTTTTCTTTGTACAATTTATGGTTCATGGCTTGTGCATAATACATCTCGTACAGGTTTGCCATGGCTTGAACAGGGAAGAGGATTAATTGCTTGTAGGCATCTTTATATTCTGATTTCAATGATATGTATTGTCTCAAAGCTTCCGCTTCCAGTTTCAGATATTCATCAGATACTTGTTTCCATTCGCCGGTCTCCAGGTTATAAGTATTCCGGTCGAGCATTTCTCCCGTTACGCGACCGTTATATTTGCTGTACAGGTTTAAGATTCGCATAGCTTCATCCGCTTGATCTTCGCCAAACTGCTGTGCGCAGAAACGACGGGGATGGTCCAGCAAGTTGGAGACGTTGAATTGCTTGGGATTCCATGCCATATCCATGAAGAGCGTGATCGGATATTCCATTGGTTTCAAATCGCCTACATTCAGTATCCACAGCTTTTCTACTCCGTAATCGTATGTGAGTTGAAGTTGCTCCCACATATTTTGTATAGGGGTTACGTTCAGCCATTTGGAGTTTCTCGGAGCACCTACGTAGTCTACATGGTAATACATGCCCCAACCGCCCGGATGCTTACGTTCCTTGGCATTTGGCAGACGGCATACATTGCCCCAATTGTCATCACATAATAGCATGATAACATCATCGGGCACACGCATACCTTTATCATAGTAATCCAGTACTTCTTTGTATAGTGCCCAGACTTGCGGGGTTTCTTTGGCAGGACGTTTAGTCACCTTTTCAATAATTCTGCGTTGGTTCTTTACTATGTCTTCCAGTAGTTTCACGTTGGTGTTTTCGCTCATGGCTGCGTCACCGTCTCCGCGCATACCGATGGTTACGATATCTTCTGTGCCCTGCATCCGTTCGATACCTTCACGGAAAAACTGATCGATCACTTTTTTGTTAGTTGTATAATCCCATGCACCATATTCTTTGCGCTTGCGTGACCATTCCTGATGGTTGCGTGCCATCGGTTCGTGGTGGGACGTGCCGATAATGACTCCCATTTCATCAGCAGTCTTACTATTCTCCGGGTCGTCTGCATAGAAAGCCCAACTCCACATGGCAGGCCAAAGAAAATTACCTTTCAGGCGTAATATCAGTTCGTAAACTTGTGTATAAAAACGGTGGTCACCGTAGTTTGTGCCGTAGGTTTGTTTTACCCAACGAGTCAGACAGGGCGCTTCATCATTCAGGAAGATACCGCGGTAGGTCACCGCAGGTTCTCCGTCTGTATACTGTCCCGGCTTTACATATACATTCTGTTGCTTTCGGATAGGGACGTCTGCCCACCAATACCAGGGAGATACCCCCATTTGTTCGGAAAGTTCATAGATACCATAGATCGTACCGCGTCTGTCGCTGCCGATGATAACCACTGCTTCATCTACTCCTTCACAGGGATTAGTGACAACTTGCAGGATATATTTCTCATTTTTCCCTTCCAGCTCTTTTTTATCTATTTTGTTTGCAGCTATCAGTTTTTTTACAAAAGGAGTATTATAGGTACCTACAATGACACATCGCTTGGCTTTTGCGCTTGTCAGCGACTCGGGCTTCGTTCCGCATATTTGTAGGATGTCTTGCCTGAGATTGTCGACAGCTATCAATACCCCTTTGTTTTCGGAAGGGTCCACATATACCGGACAAGGAACTCCTTGGGATATCAACGGAAAATGATTATCGGTCGGTGTGAATACTACGAATTGTTCAGCGGCAAATGCTGCTATACTCACAACAGAGAGGTAGAAGAATAGAAATAATCTTTTCATGGTTTCAATATTTAATAATTTGTTGTTAATCATTGATCTTACGTTTCACTGTAACCGGATATTCTACTTTGTAGATAATTGGTAATTGAAAAGTATATAACAGCAGGCTCAAAATGATGCAAATATCCTTCTTCATAAATACTATATTTAATGAAATTATCTTCTTTGTGTCTTTAATTCCAAAAATGGTTTATTTTTTGTCTGTACTGTGACACGATGCAAAGATAGTTGGTATTGATAAGAACGGGCTTTGGGTATGTTTCAATTATTTATACTGTTGATACCAATTTGCTTTTTCTTGAAGTTTTTTCTTCGGAGATAAAATGAAGAAGTGTGAACAAACCGGTTTGTTCAATAAATGTTTTTGATTTTGTTTCAAAATCTTTTTGTATTGTATCTATGAGGCTGTCGGATGAATAATGATGGTTAATGTGTCATATTCCGTATTAATAAGATTGGTATGTGATGCGTATAATATAAGTTGGTTAAACAAGAGTAAGTAGAGATTTTAATGATCTTGAGAATATCGGTAAGCGTCAATTGCATTCTTAACCGAACCATGTAACAGTAACAATTTTTGTGCATGGTCATGATTTAATCCTAGTTCCTCCATAATCATCCTGGTGCCTCTTTCTACCAGTTTATGATTACTAAGCTGCATATTTACCATCTTATTTCCTTTCACCCGTCCAAGTTGAATCATCACCGACGTACTAATCATATTCAGAATCATTTTCTGTCCGGTGCCTGATTTCATCCGGGAACTGCCTGTCACATATTCCGGCCCTACAATCATTTCGATGGCGACATCCGCTTCTGCTGCCATTGGAGAATCGGGATTACTGGTGATACAACCTGTCAGGACACCGTGTTTACGGGCTTCCCGTAAAGCACCGATTACGTACGGGGTAGTGCCGGAAGCGGCAATGCCGATAACGGTGTCTTTTTCGTTGATCTGGTGTTCGACGAGTTCTTCCCAACCTCGATTTTCATCATCTTCGGCTCCTTCTACCGGATTGCGCAGGGCTGTATCGCCTCCTGCAATCAGTCCGATAATCCAGTTGGGAGACATACCGAAAGTAGGAGGAATTTCGGAAGCATCCAATACTCCCAGGCGACCGCTTGTGCCGGCCCCCATATAAAAGATGCGTCCGCCTTGTTTCATGCGGGGCACAATCTGATTGACAAGCTCTTCAATTTGTGGAATAGCCTTTTGTACGGCTAACGCTACTTTCTGATCTTCCTGGTTGATATCTTCTAAGATCTCTCGCACAGATTTCTTTTCCAGATGATCGTAAAAGGACGGTTGTTCGGTTATCTGCATTTTTATAATTACTGGTTATAAATTACAATAGGTAAAAGAATTATTGTTGATGGTATTGAATCAGCCCTTCCATCGGACTTTGAAGAATCTTACCGATCTGAATACCTGTTGTTTGCGCAGCCTCCTGCAAAATCTCCTTGTAACAGTGAGCTACGGAACCAATAAAATGTACTGGATATTGCTTATAATCATATTGCATCACGTTTCTGCGGAGAAAAGCGATAAAGCTGTTGAGTACTAGTGAACGGATAGCCGGTTCTTCCAAGTGCTGTGCAAGGAAAGGGGAGAGACTAGCCAGAAAACGGTTCGGAAAGGGTTGGCGGTAAACGCGGTCGATGATTTCGGGGGCCGTCAGGTCGAACTGTTTTAAGAAAGCTTCTTTGATGGCGGGTGGAAGCTGGTTTTTCAGTACATCGCCTACCAGTAGTTTTCCTAAGACTGCGCCGCTTCCTTCATCTCCCAGGATGAATCCAAGAGGGGAGATGTTGTTGACAATCTCTTCACCGTTGTAGAAACAGGAATTGGAACCTGTGCCGAGGATGCAGGCAATCCCTGCTTCATGTCCGCATAGTCCGCGGGCAGCGGCAAGCATATCCGAGTTGGCTTTGATATTTCCGATGACAGGCAGGCTGTCGGCGATGGCCCGCCGGAGGACGGGAGCCTTTTCGGGAGTGCAGCCTGCACCATAAAAAAAGACGGAGTTGATCGTTCCTTCCGGTAGTTGTGGCAGAAGGGAATGTGTCAGCTCTTGTTGAATTTCTTCTTCTGATTGGAAGAAGGGATTAATTCCCTTCGTTCCCATTCGTTTGATTGGGGTGTCGTTGAAAACGATGCACCAGTCGGTTTTGGTAGAACCACTATCTGCAATGAGTATCATATCTTAATGTATATTTTCTTTTTGTATAGTATATGACTTGTTAAATGGAGATACTTTCACCCTTTATGTGTTAAGTTAGAAATCTATTGTTTCTTTCCGAAAGAATCTTCCAGTCGGTTGCGAATCATTAATGAGGCGACGATACCGGGCAGGGTACAAATACAAACCCAGATAAAGAAGTTGGTGTATCCGAGATGTTCCTGTATCCATCCGGCAGGCATACCGGGAACCATCATGCCCAGTGCCATAAATCCGGTTCCGATAGCATAGTGCGCCGTTTTGTGTTCACCTTCTGCTATATAAATCAGATATAGCATATAAGCGGTAAAGCCGAAACCATACCCCAACTGTTCGATCGCTACACAAATGGCTATAAATATAGGATTGTCCGGGGTGGCGGCAGCCATCCATACATATAATAGATCGGGAATGTTGATGGCTAATGCCATGGGTAATATCCATTTCTTGAATCCGTCACGGGAAACGAGGAAACCACTAATGATTCCACCGAGCAATAAAGCTATGACACCTATGGTACCGTAGATCATTCCGACAGTTGCTGTGGATAAACCCAGTCCACCTTTATCGGTCGTGTCGAGCAGGAAAGGAGAAGCTATTTTGGCTAACTGTGATTCTCCCAACCGGTAGGTGAGGAGGAAAAAGAACATGAGACCGAGGTTCTTTTTCTGAAAGAATGTGACAAAGGTTAGGAGAAAATCCCCCAACAACTTACCCGGTGTGAGTCCGGGACGTTTAATGTCCGAATCAGGATGGGGGAGGATAAGTCGATGATAGATAGTAAGAGCCAGAAATAATCCGGCAAGAAGGTAGAATGTAATACTCCATGCCAAGGGAATATTGTTCTGTGATGTTTCCAGCCATCCTGCCAGCATGACTAGAATTCCTTGCCCGAAAATATTGGCAAGCCGATAGAAAGTATTTCGAATACCGACAAAGAAAGATTGTTCTTTATTATTGAGCCCGAGCATATAGAAACCGTCTGCAGCGATGTCATGCGTAGCGGAACTGAACGCCAACAGCCAGAAAAAAGCAAGAGTCAACTGTACATAATGAGCAGTCGGAATAAAGAAGGCTATTCCTGCAAATCCGGCAGCGATGAAACCTTGCATGGCAATAATCCAGGCACGCTTCGTTTTCACCAGGTCGACGAATGGACTCCATAGCGGTTTGATAGTCCAGGGAAGATAGAGCCAGGAAGTATATAAGGCTATTTCCGTATTGGATAATCCCAAACGCTTGTACATAATAACAGCAATCGTCATTACCGCTACGTATGGCAGCCCTTCTGCGAAGTAGAGGGTGGGTATCCAGCTCCAGGGATTTCTTTTTGTAGTGGGTGTTGTCATGGTATTATTCTTTTTTATTGATATTGTTTTTCGAGCGTACTACCGGGGTAATAGTGAGACAGTATTTCTTCATATTTGTAACCTTGCTCTCCCATTACGGCAGCACCAATCTGGCAAAGTCCTACTCCATGCCCCCATCCGGCTCCGGTAAGGATGAATCGTGAAGGGATTTTATCCTCTTTATGTCCTTTTTCCTCATATTCCTTGTCTACTACGAAGGCGGAACTATACAGATGGGAAGTAGATAAGGTACGGCGTATTTCCAGTTCTTTCCCGATAATAAGCGTTCGCAAGGTTCCTACAATTTTCAATCGGACAAGACGTCCGGATGTTCCCCGTTCTACAGGAATTAAATCAATGATTTGTCCGAAATCAATCCCTGAACGTTGATGAATCAGTTCTGAAAGCTCCTGCTGCGAATAACTGACTTTCCAACGATAGAAGTCTGCTGTTTCCTGATCGTAGTTGTTTAGTACTTGGCTTAGAATTTTCTTATCCTGCGTATTACAAAAAGCAACAGGTGAGGTACGTATCCATTTATCAGCTTCCGCCTCTATGTTCAAATCGGGAAGTTGTTTTTCAGTCTTGCTATCCCGTTGTCTGATTAGATAAGGATGCTTTACGTTTTCCCAACAATTTTGGAACTCTTCAAAAGCTCCGCCACAACATTTAGAGAAACGGGCATCACAAATCGCTCCTTTATACATCAGCACTTCCCCCCGCGTGGCGGAGACTGCTTCGATGGCTTGTGGTGTTGAGGCTCGTGTAATTCCCTGATAACGCTGGCAATGATCATCGGCACATACATCGAAATTTCTATGTGCTTCATGGTCATACCACTTAATAAATGAAGAATTAGGAATGAAGAATGAAGAATTGGCTGCGCTGTCTTTTTGCAAAGTTCTTTTAAATTCTTCATTCTTTATTCTTAATTCTTTATTTTTTTCGAGTAGCCAGCTTCGGGAGATGACGGCGTGAGCCTTTAGTAGTTCTAAAGAAGCTGTTGCGCTCATTTCGGATGAAATTACACTGGTAAGATATTCTTCAATGGAAATCACATTGATGGCGGTTAGTTGTTCTCCTTCGATGATAATCTTTAATTCCCCTTTGAATTTCTGGACTTCTTTGCGTTCCCAATGGAAGTTGATTCCGATGGTCACATCTTTCAGTTCAAAGAAAGCAGGTGCACCTTGTTGGGGAGTGAAAGATAATTCATTATATTCTTTCCCTTGCCAATGAATCTTCCCATCCTGATAAATAACTTTCTGTGTCCCGGAAATTTCCGTTCCGACAGAAGAACTAAATTTCACCGGGAAAGAGAATTCAATCTCTTTCCCGGAAAGGATACCAACTGTTATTTGAGGTTGAGTCATAATACAGCCTTAATACGTTCTAATATTTTTTGCAGTTTTTCTTTGGATATAGATATTTCCCGATAGATCTCATATACCTTTTCAGGAGTCAGTTTCTCCATATCCTCTTCACGTACTATAGGGAATATGCCGTTCATTTCAGCAATAGCAGGACTGATGATAATTTGTTCGTCCCCTTTTGCGTAATAGCAGTCAGGACGATGTTTGCTGCGTAAGAAGATAATACAATTGTAAGGGTGTTCGGTCACTGACTCAAATTCATCGTCATAGTTCTTTCCAAAATCCTCTTTGGTGCGTTCCAAACCATACCAGGCAAGAATATTCATCATTGGTTCTTTTCCGTTATTATTGGCAGCTAAAATGTCGTAAATCAGATGAAAGGTTTTCGACATTGTTGTCTTGTTTTTCGCCTGAATCCTGATGAAACTGTACGGGAAATCTTCATAACTAATTTGCACCTTGTCGTTATCTATTAAATCTATGTGATCGCAATATGGTCCTTGCATTCTTTCCTCTTTACTGCAAGCTTGAAAATGGGCATGATCGGGAGCGGAAGCTCCACATTCCGGTCCATTATACAAAAGGAAGTATTCTCTCATTATGTCGGTGAATTCTATCATATCTTTAAAACGCCCGACTATGGATTGCGACTTGTGTTCCTTATCTACAATTGTAAAGTGGTGTTTAAATATGGGATAGGGATTAACCAGTATCTGATAATTCCTGTAACTGATGAACTCTTGTTCCTGCGGTCGGTTTGTTTGGCAGAGGAAGCAAGGCCGTGAGTGAATGGAGGCAGTATCTGTCTGTGCGGTAGCCGAAAGAATACGTTTCGGATTAAAGAATAGTTTCGCACTTAAACAATTGTTACCAAACCATTTGGATATTTTTTTTGTTCGTGACCGATACTGTTCCAGTGCTTGGTAATTTTCTTTGGCTAGTTCCCAAGAAAGAGTTTGCTTTTGGAATAACTGTTCGATACTTTGCTGAATTTTCTCTAATGTCGTTTTTTGTTGCAGGATGCGCTGTTCCAATTCCCACGTACGAAGCCGGTCTTTATATAGATTATTCTGGTTGATTTTCTCAACAGGCAGTGCAGCATCCGAGTTGCCTTCCCAACGGCGACAAAGGTAAATCACGTCGTATATTCTGCCTATCTGATAATCGTGTGAAATTTTCAATCCAAGGGCATAATCTTCTCCATAGCTTGTGTTCGGGACTTTGATTTCCCGAAGAATGGGCGTGTAGAATGCACGGGGAGCTCCCAGACCGTTGATACGTAATGCATTATTTCGTCCGTTGTCGGGCGTCCATTCCTTATGATCGATGATGCCGGGGGCAATTTCCTGCATATCAAAGTTAGTCATCATATAAGTGCCGATTACCATTGCACATTTCTGTTTATAGAAAGTATCAATGATGATTTGCAGGCTATGTTCGTCTTTATACACGTCATCGCTATCAAGTTGGACGGCAAACTTTCCACATTTCTCGTGATGGATACCTATGTTCCAACATCCGCCTATACCGAGGTCATTTCTTTCGGGAATGACGTGAATCAGGCGCTTGTTCGAACTAAGTTCACGGAGAACTTCACTGGTCCCGTCTGTCGAATGATTGTCGATGACAATGACATTGAACGGAAAGGTCGTTTGCTGGTTCAGTGCCGAGCGTACGGCATCTTTGACTGTACGAATACGGTTGCGTACGGGTATAATGACAGAAGCTTCATACTCAAAAGTGTGGGAAGAAAAGTCTACAGGACGGAAGATAGGATAAAGATATCCGCCAATTTCCTTCAAATGGTTGGTGCATGCCTGTTCCATTTCGATCTGTACCTGACGGTTTTTAGGGTCTACATAATCGAACTGCTTCTCACCGCTTTTCCGCTTGTCACTTTCTACTTCGGTATATAGATATTCGTTGATATGTACCAGTTTGCTCTTTTGGGATATTTTGAGTCTCAAATCATACAAGCCTGCATATTGATATTCCTCTTCCGTATTTTCTATAACTTCCTTGAATGCGTTGGCATTGAACAGTAAAACCGAGCCGAAATTGAAGTCGTCACGCAGGCTACCGGGTTGGTAATCAATGACCGGAGCTGTTTTTTGCACACCGTCTATCTGTTGGTAATGGTCTGCATATACCATGCCAGCTTGGGTCATTTCCATTACTTGAACCATTCTTTCAAGAGCGAACATGCCTATTTTTAGTGCAGTGTATTTGGTATAGAGCAAGGTATATGTTTTATCAGAATGTTCTGCAATAGCTCGCATCGCTTGTGTAGACTGCATTTTCTCTACAGAGATGAGTTCGCATCCGGGAATACAGACATTGGTAATTGGCGATGCCAATAAATAAATTTTGTCTACCAGCGTCGATGCACGTAACTCCTTAACTGTTTGCACAGTTTCTTCCAACCGGCTGAAAGGAAGAAAACAGTTGATTGTTGTTTTCATTATTTTACTTTTTGTTTTGTAGTATGAGTTGTGTAAGATGTTTCTTTGTCTTGTCTTTTGATGAACAAACAAAGTCCAAGGAATGTGAACAGGGCATTGATTATCAACAACTCGTAACTAATTTGGTAACCGTTGAGCCATGCTTCCGAATTTCTTTGCAGGATATAGCAAAGAATGGGAGAAGCGATAGCTACCAACGGAATATATTTATCATAAACTTGTTTCTTGGTGA
>ENA-OOXP01001835-OOXP01001835.1-human-gut-metagenome-genome-assembly--contig:-NODE-1835-length-12922-cov-4.807026_pt1 | contig 12922 bp, 7 predicted proteins | sample MGYA00241591_ERZ501351 | MGnify/ENA primary metagenome ERZ501351 (study PRJEB25962, sample SAMEA1968361) | human gut metagenome | biome: human gut; feature: human-associated habitat; material: faeces...
TGCCATTTCCTGCACAGCGCCCTGTTTTTTTCGTATCAACCGGTAAGTTCTGATTTCTTCTACCACAGAATCTTCTCTGCCTCAGCTCCATCCGCAAACGGTCCCGGCATTGCTGCCACGCCGCGGTGCTCGCCAAGATAGTCCTGATCGAAGATAATCGTGCTTCCGTCCGGATCTTCGAATCTCTGCTCCGGCTCGAAGGCGTATCCTAAAATATCACTGTTGATAATTCCCGTCCGGAAATCCTTCAGGAACTCATACACGTTCGTCTTGATGGAATAGTGGCCGTCTTTTTCCACAAGTTCCACCTTAACCTGGTTCTCGTTATCCACAAGATTCTCTTTTTCATTCACACACGCCTTTGCTCCGTTAAAGTAAGCGTTTCCGTTTACCCAAACCGGCAGATGGCACTTGTTGTGATACGGCTCCAGCTTGCTCATGTCGGCCGGTTTGTCCAGCTCAAAGTGGCTGATCCACTCGTCATAGGTCGGATACTCGTCGAACACATGCGTTCCGACCTCCTGGTTATCCTCCATCTTGAAGCCCATGTCCTCAACCGTTTCTGTTTCCTCAACCGGGTAATTCTGGATAAAGATGTTGTTGTAGAACCGGTCATCGCCATGCAGGAATGTCATGAATCCGGCAACCTCGGTACGGTGACGGATGTGATACGGCGTGTAACGGTCTCCTGTTCCGCCGCCAACTGCAGTTAATGAGCCAAGCATCAGATTGTGTACGCAGGCAATACCATCGGTCGCCATACGAACGCTGACCGGTGAGAGCATAATGTTGTTATCGATCAGTGTCGGACCATGGCCAACCTCGATGAAAATATCCTGACTCATCATTGCGCCCTCTGCCTTTGGTGTTCCCTCCGGCGGGCAGTTGTCGTGCAGCAGATTCTGGGTCAGGCGTGTTCCCTGTGCCTCCCAGTCGCACCAGATGCCCATCGTACAATGATGAATGTGATTTCTTCTCATCACAACATCGATCGCTGCATGCATCTTGATACCGGAAATCTCGGCTCCGCCAAGCTGCTGCATATTGTTGATGTTGTGAATGTGGTTGTCCTCAATGATACTGAACACACCGCCCATCCGTCCGACAATACCGGTCTGCTCACAGTGATGGATGTGGCAGCGGCGGATGATATGGCTTCCGATGTTCTCCTTCGTCCATCCATGATACTGGCCGCGGCAGACAGCATCACGCTCCATCTGGGTCGGGCTTTTTACGTGTTTTCTGGTAAAGTAATGGTCGTTCTCCGGATCGTAATATTTTCCGAGCGAAATACCGCAGCACTTGCTGTTGCTGACCTCACAGTCCTCAATAATCCATCCCTTCGACCAATGCGGACCGATCATACCGTCCTGGTAAGCGGCCGGCGGAGCCCATGTCGTTGCCGCCTTGCTGACATCAAATCCACTGAACGTAATGTAATTTACGCCTGTTTTCGACGGCATAAAGCAGTTCCGGCGCACGTTGATTTCTACTTTTTCCTCCGTCGGGTTTTTACCCTGGAAATTTGCGTAGATGACCGTCTGATTTTTCTCTTTGTCCTGCTCGGTATACCATTTGTAAACCGACCACTCCGGCTCCCAGGACGGCGCATAAACCTCGCCCTTGATACACTCCTCGAGCGTCTCTGCCTCGTATAACTGGCGGTCATTCAGATAAACCGCGCCGGTATGGCGTACCACCGGTGCAAAATACCAGTCACCGCCGACCATTGTCGTGTATGGGTTATAATTGCCAAAAACTCCGTTGTCTACACGGCATACCCACACATTATCTTTGTAATGCTCCCAGTCATTCATCGTTTCCGCACCGGTGATCTTTGCGCCGAGCGGCTTCTCACTCTTATAGACGATTCTTGCATTCTCGGTTCCGCCGTTGACCGGATCAACATATTCATGGTAAATACCAGGTGCAACCAGAACTTCATCTCCTGCCTTTGCAATTTTTGCCGCATCGTTGATGAACTTGAACGGCATCTCTTTTGTTCCGTTTCCATTCTTCGGAGCGGAATTATTGACATAGTAAATCATTTCTCTATACTCCTTTTTGTTATAGTAAAACCCGAAAACACTGCAAAAAAGGCTGTGACGCAGTCATTCACTCTCTGCGGCGCTGAATTTTTTACGCTATTTTTTTGCGGGTCTATAGAATTTCTTTATGATAGTGCTTCTTCCGCAGCCTCTTTTGATGCAAACGGGCCCGGCAGCGGATGAATGCCCTGACGGTTTCCGAAGTAGTCATATCGGAACACGATCGGCGTTCCATCCGGATTCTCATATTTCTGTTCCGGCTCAAATGCCATGCCAAGTGTCTCCGTTGAGATCACTGCACAGGCATTCTGCGGCAGATAATCGTAAACATTGGTCTCCAGTTTCCATTTTCCGTTCTCTTCTTTTACACCGATGGTGATTTCATGCTCGGTATCCACTACAGCGTCCTGTTCCTGCTCTGCCGGCTTCGCCCCATTGAAGTAAACGTTGCCGCCAAGCCATACCGGCAGCTTCTCGTAATACAGATCCGGTGACTTTCCGGAACCCATTCCGCAGTAGCCCTCAAATCTTGCCACGTACTCCTCCAGCGTCGGATATCCGCTGTACGGCACGGTTCCTGCTGTCAGATTTCCGTCATCCCATTCATTATCCCCAGTCAGTTTACGGATTTCTTCCATTCCCGCACGAACCGGCTTCTGGATGAAGATATTATTGTAGAACCGGCAGTCACCGTGAAGAACCGTCATAAATCCGTTGATCTCTGTGCGATGCGGCACATGGTACGGTGTGTAGCGCGGCGACGGCAGCTTTTCGGAGCCATTGTTGACACCTCGGCCGACAGCAGTAAACGATCCCGCGATCAGGTTATGTACTACCGCAACACCCTGTGTTGCCAGCTTCATCGCGCGGTCCGAAAGCAGTACGTTATTGTCCACCAGCGTTGGTCCGTGGGAAATTTCAATAAAGATATCCTCGCCGATGCCGTCCATCCCCTCCGGATTTGCATTCTCCTCGTTCGGCAGCGTATTGTCATGAAACAGGTTCTGCGTAACACGTGTGCCCTGTGCCTGCCAGTCAAGCCAGAGGCCTCTCGTACAGTGATGGAAATGGTTTCTTCGAATGATCACATCGATCGCCGCATGCATCTTGATGCCGCCGATCTCCGCACCCGCAAGGTTCTGTTTGTTGTTGATATGGTGAATATGATTGTCCTCAATGATCGAGAACACACCACCTAAGTGGCCTACAATACCCGTCTGTCCACAGTCGTGGATGTTGCACCGGCGGATGATGTGGCTTCCGATGTTTTCCTTTGTCCATCCCTCTCGCTGCGCCTGGCAGATACAGTCACGCTCCGTCTGTGTACCATCTTTGAATTTCCATTTGAGCCATTTATTGTCATTGTTCGGCTGTCTGTATTTTCCAAGGGAAATGCCCGAGCACTTCGAATCTGAAATCTCACAATCCTCGATGATCCATCCCTTTGACCAGTGCGGGCCGACCATTCCTTCCTGATATGCCGTCGGCGGAGCCCACTGGGTTGCCGCCTGTTTTACAACAAAGCCGGACAGCGTAATATAACCGATGCCCTCCTTCGATGGATAAAAGCAATTCTCGCGCACATTAATTTCCACCGTTTCCTCATTCGGGTTTTTCCCCTGGAAATTCACATAGAAAACGGTCTCATTCTTCTCCTCATCCTGCTCCACATACCAGGTGTAAACCGTGAATGCCTGATCCCAGGATTTTTTATAGATCTCCGGCTTTTTCACCTTGTCCAGGCTCGTCACCTCATACATGGATTTTCCATTCAGATACACTTCTCCGGTGTGTGCTGTGTAGGATGCGATAAACCAGTCACCGCTGACCAGTGTCGTATATGGATTGTAATCCCCAAACAATCCGTTCGAAACGCGCGCTGTCCACACATCACCTTCCAAATGCTCCCAGTTATCCACAATTTCCGCACCGGTAATCACAGCTTTTCCCGGTTCCACAGAACGGTACACAATTCTTGCATCCTCACATCCCGCATTCGCCGGATCTACATATTCCCGATATACGCCAGGCGCTACAAGCACCTCGTCGCCGGGCCTTGCAATTTTTGCCGCCTCGGAAATCGTCCGAAATGGATATTCCTTCTGCCCATTTCCGCTTCGCACAGCATTTCCATCTACATAAATCTGCATTTTTCGCTTACCTCTCACTTCTTCACTTTTCATAAACTTTTATTGTGAATTTTCGCCAAAATCACATCACTCTTTTTCCGATTTCTGCCGTTCTTCACAATTTTCATATCTTAACCATAATACAGATCCTCGTAAAACACTACTTATATATTGCCGATCATTGCCCAGATGTTTCGATTTTTTCTATATTTTTTCTCTCTTCTGTTGTATAATACCGTTTATCAGATACGGAGGATTCTTTTGCCATGAAAAACGATTCGACTTCTTTTTTCGAAAACAATCATTTTGCTAACAGCTATGTTTACGATATCTCTATTTCGCATGTCCCCGCCTATTTCGGTCTGCACTGGCATCACTATATTGAAATTGTGCTTGCACAGGATGACGGCATTATCTATGAAGTAAATGGAGAAACCTTTCCGCTAAAGCCCGGTGATCTTCTTTTTATCTGGCCCGGCGAGCTGCACGCTGTTTCCACAATCAACAGAGAACATCGCCTGATCATGCTTCAGCTCGATGCAGATTTTCTGGAAAAACGCGTGGATTTCCAGTCTGTTGCTTATCTTTTTTATCAGATCCGTCTTCTAAATCAGAACAACTTCCCGGAAATCGAAAAACTCCGCGGATTTCTGACAGAGCTGCGCAGGCTCTCCCTCTCCGGTATCAGTTTTTCCGAGCTGCGCGGATGCGTTCTGCTGTATCAGTTTTTTATTCTGCTCGGCGAAAATCTCTCCGTGCCGACCGAAACTGCCGCACCGCAAAAAACAGGCCATTCCGCACAGGTACACCGCCAGATGATTGCTGCATGTACCTGGATCTCGAGTCACTGCACCGAACCGGTTTCCCTGGAAGAAGCATCAAAGGTCGCCGGATTCTCCCGCTGCCATTTTTCCAAGCTGTTCCGCGCATACACCGGCCTCTCCTTCACGGATTTCGTCACCAGGGAACGGCTCCATATCGCCGAAAACCTGTTAAAAAAACCGGATCTCACGATCACCGAAGTGTCGCTCGAATCCGGTTTTAACAGTATTTCTACGTTTAACAGAGTCTTTTTGAAATCAAAAAATGTAAGCCCTACCGACTTCCGTCAGATGTACCTGCAATCCTATCAGAAATAGGCTATGAATTCGGCATGGCCTCCGGTCTTTCGCAGGTGGATGGAACCTTCTCAAATGCACCCGTTTCCGCACTCTTCATAATCTGATCGATCGTATCGAGTACGTGATATGCCATTTTGGCACTCGCACGGTTTGGTCTGCCCTCGGCAATTGCTTCTGCCATCTCAGACGGGCCAAGACCACGGCTGTTTTCGCTGTAATCAAAGCCATAATGTAAAACTTCCGGAACAGTCTGCTGTGTCCAGTCTTTTACACCCGGAATATAGACAACATCGCCGCCGAAATTGTTCGGATCAACAAGCTTTAAGATACCTTTTTTACCGTAAATGGTGAATACCGCCTGATCATTGATGACGCTGTCACCATTGACGCAGAATGTACCGGTCACACCGTTTTTCATTTCCAGAATGGTAAAGACCTGACTTTCGTTTGTATAGTCAAATTCCTGTCCGTATTCCGGGCTGCCCGGAATGATGTTCACACGCTTCGCCGCAAGGTTTCGCACGGACGATACAACGCGATCCACCGGACCAAAAAGACTCACAATTGCCGTCAGATAATAAACACCGAAATCGTAGCAGATACCGCCGCCCGGCATCCGCAGAAAACGGAAGATGCTCGCCAGCAAATCAAGATCGCGGTTTGCGCATGCTTCGAAAGATGTCACCTCGCCGATCAGCCCGTCGTCGATCGCTTTTCTTGCGGTCTGCAGTGCCGATCCAAGGAAGGTGTCCGGTGCGGAACCGAGATAGAGATGTTTCTCCTCTGCCAGCTCGATCAGTTTCGCTGCCGTTTCCGGTGCGAGGGTCATTGTTTTTTCAGTGTAAACGTGTTTTCCGGCTTCCAGTGCCTGACGGATCAGCCCCTCGTGGGTCGGTGCCGGTGTCAGAATGACTACCATTTCAATCGACGGGTCTGCCAGAATTTCCTCGTAGGTACAGCCCTTGATGCCATACTGCTCTGCTTTCTTTTTCGCATGTTCAAGATGGCCTGCGCAGCATGCTGCTACCTCAAGATTCTCAAAGTTATGAATCATGTTCGTCAGATAAATATCACTGATCGCTCCGCAGCCGACAACGCCGACTCTCATTTTTTTCGTTTCTGTTGTTCCCATTTGTAAAAATCCCCTTTACTCTTTGTTTTTTGATTCTGTTCTGATAAAAACCCTTATCTTTTTTATACAACGAAATGTCTGAAAAAACAAGCATTCCGGCTCATATTTCACTTTCAAAATGAAAAAACCGCCCACGGTTTCTGCAGATTCTCTGCATCACCGCGGACGGCCTTTTTCTGTTGTTTACTCCACGCTTTTCAGCGATTCAATCATATCAATTTTTCTTAACCGGTAGAACATCATAAAGTTGACGAACAGGGCAAACGCCAGGGTAATCAGGGCGCTCCAGCCGTAGCTCCGCGGGAACACGTTTCGTCCGAACATCATCAGATCGACCTCGACGGTCTGAATTACGCAATGATGTAAAAACGTTCCAATTCCCATGCCCGCGATAACGCCGAACAGTGTCAGCACCATGTTTTCCCGGTACACGTACGATGCCACCTCGCCGTCGAAGAAGCCGAGCACTTTCAGCGTTGCCAGCTCTCTCTGTCGTTCGGTGATGTTGATGTTGTTCAGGTTGTACAGCACCACAAACGCCAGCAGGCCCGCCGATACGATCAGCACCACGATGACGATGTCGAGGGAACGAAGCATGTTGTCAATCTGATCAATCAGGTCGGATGTGAACGAGATTGCCGCTACACCGTCGTACGTCATGATTTTTTCTCCGAGTGCTGTCTCATAATTGCTCGACGTGTCCTGGTATTTCATCAGAAGCTGGTTGTAGTCCGGCGCTCCGCCGAACAGCTCCTCGTAGAGATCCGGGGCCAGATACAGGTAATGGCGCACGTAGTTTTCGACGATGATCGAAATCTTTACGTCCACAATATCGTCGCCTTTTTTCAGCTGAACCGTGTCGCCTGCTTTTACGCCGAGCATCGTTGCTGTCTTTTCGCTGATGGCTGCGCCGCCGTCGGTCGGGAATTCGTAAACTTCTCCGCTTTTCCGGTCTCGGAAGGCATAGAAGTCATTGAAATTCGTCAGTTCTTTCGGCACTTCAAGCACTGCATCCACGGTCTTTTTGTCGGTCTGCAGTTCGATGTTCTGGCAGTACATTTCCAGCAGCTCATCGATGCCGCTGTAGTTTTCCAGATCGGTCTGCAATGCTTCTTTTTCGGATTCATCCACATCTGAATTCAGCACAGCATTCGCCTGATAGGTGAAGAGGCTGACGAACTGGTTTTTCGCAATCGCGGTGATGGAATCCTGAAGGCCGAAACCGACGAGGATCAGACCCATGCATCCGCCGATTCCGATAACGGTCATGAAGAATCGTTTTTTATACCGCACCAGATTCCGCACGGTTGATTTCTGCGTAAAGTTCAGATGTTTCCAGAGTACGCCGATGCGTTCTAGGAAAATCCGTTTGCCGTTTTTCGGTGCTTCCGGCCGCATCAGCTCTGCCGGACCTGCGGCGAGTTCTTTGTAGCATGCCGCGATCGTCGCCACGCCGGTGCAGGCTGCACTCGCCAGAATCGCAAGGCCTCCCTGCTCCCAGTTCAGCGGGGTCATGTAATACGGAAGTCCGGTATACAGCATGCCGTAGGCATTCATAATAACCCAGGGCAGGATTTTTTCTCCAACCACCACGCCCGCGAGAGCGCCGGATACGGCGGAGAGCATCGCGTATGCGAAATATTTAAAGGCGATCACGCCGTCGGAATAGCCGAGGGCTTTTAACGTTCCGATCTGCTGACGCTGTTCCTCGATCATTCGTGTCATCGTCGTCAGGCTGACGAGAGCAGCCCCGAGGAAGAAGATAACCGGGAAGAATTTTCCGATATTCGAGATACGGCCGGCATCCTGACCGAAGCTCTCAGTTGACGTTACCTTATTCCGTCCCCAGACGTACCACGTTGGTTTTTTCAGGTCTGCGAGTGTTTTCTCACCGTCCGCAATTTCCTGCTTCGCATCCGCGATTTCTGGTTCGGCGTCGGCTTTTGCTTTTTCATATTCGGCTTTGCTGTCCTCAAGTTCCTTTTCTTTATCGGCAATTTCCTGTTTCACATCCGCAAGGGAGATTTTTCCGTCGGCGATTTCCTGTTTCGCGTCGGCAAGCTGGGTTTCTCCGTCGGCAATCGTCTGCTTGGCTTCGGCGAGCTGAGTTTCTCCATCGGCGATCGTCTGCTTGGCTTCGGCTAACTGGGTTTCGCCGTCGGCGATCGTCTGTTTCGCTTCGGCGAGCTGACTTTCTCCACTGGAAATTGTCTGCTTTGCAGCGGCAAGCTGGGCCTCACCCGACTGAATCGTCTGTCGGTACGATGCAATCTGCTGTTCCCCATCAGCAAGCTGGGCTCTGGCAGCCGCAAGCTGAGTTTCTCCGTCTTTTAATTTACTGCGGTTCGTCTCAATCTGAGCTTCTCCGTCGGCAATCGCTGCTTTGGCGGATGCAAGCTGGGCTTCGCCATTCTCAATCTGTTTCTGATAAGCTTCTGCCTGTGCTTCTCCATCCTGAAGCTGGGCAAGAGCCTCTGTAATCTGAGCTTCGCCGCTTTCCAGTTCTTCTTTTGCAGAAGCAATCTGTGCCTCGCCTGCGGCGCATTCCTGCTCTTTTTCTGTTAATTGTGCATCTGCAGCGGCAAGCTGACTTTCTGCGTCGGTAATCTGAGCTTCTGCAGCAGCAAGCCGGGCTTCCGCATCAGCGCTTGCTGCTTCAAACGCTGCGATGTTTTGTTCCAGAAATGTTTTCTGCTCCTGCATCGTGAAAAGCTGCTGTGCTAACTCTGTCTGCTTTGCTTCCAGCGCAGTTTTCTGTTCCAACAGGGATACATATGCTTCATCTTCCTCTGTCAGTCCGTCAAGCTGAGCCTCAATCACCTCGATCTGACCAGTCACTTCTGTCTGCGCAGCCTCCACCACCGGAAGCTGCCTGGAAATCTGGGCTAACTGATCCTTGGCTGTCTCATACTGACTCTTCTGTTCTTCATACGCTGCCTTCTGCGCTTCATACTGTGTGCGTCCTGCAGCGGTTTCTGCTTTCTTGTTGTCCAGTTCCTCGCGTGCAGCGGAAAGCTGCTCCTTTGCAATATTCAATTCCGTTTCTTTTTCGGAAAGCTGCTCTTTTGCAGTATTCAGCTCCGTCTGCTTCCGAGTCAGTTCGGTTTTTGCCGCCGAAAGCTGCGTCATTTTTTCCTCTAACTCTTTTTTGCCGGATGCCAGTTCTGTTTCTTTCTCTGCAAGCTGTGCTTTTCCGTCGGAAAGTTCTTTCGCTTTTGCCTCAAGTGTGGTTTTTCCACTTGCAAGTTCATCGGCTTTCTGATTCAGCTCCGCTTTTCCGCTTTCCAGCTCTGCCGCCTTTGCTTCCAGCGTCGCTTTTCCGCTCGCAAGTTCCGCCTCTTTATCTTTCAGCGTTGCCTTGCCGGATGCCAGTTCCTGCTCTTTATCGGCGATGGTTGCTTTCGCACTGAGAAGTTCCTGCTCTTTGTCTGCAATGGTCTGTTTTCCGTCAAGGAGTTCCTGTTCTTTCTCAGCAATCGTCTGCTTTCCGTCAAGAAGCTCCTGTTCTTTGTCCTTTAACGTCTGTTCGCCGTCGAGAAGTTCCTGCTCTTTGTCCGCAATCGTCACTTTCGCGTCGGCAAGCTGCTGTGCACCGTCATCCAGCTCTGTTTTTGCGTCCGCTAATTTCTGCTCTGCATCAGCGACCTGCTGTTTTGCATCATCAATCTTTTCCTGTCCTTCGGTTTTGACTGCCGTATACCGCCGGTCGCACGCCGCATCCTCGAGCGCTTCAATCTTCGTCTGTACAGCCTTCACCGTCTCATCATACGCATCGCTGTAGCTCGCCTCTTCCTGTGCGCCGTCCGCCTGGACGTAAATCTCTGTATAGAGATCCGAGGTAAATGTCTCCGGAAGCAGCAGTGCAAAACTGTTGATGCTTCCGTTTCCAATCGAGCCCGTTCCCCGGTTCAGATCCATATAATAAGGGAGTGTCGCCGAACCAACAATCGTAAACGTGTCCCCGGTCAGCGAATCTGAGAGCGGATCCTCCGTTCCGGAAGTGAACGTTACCTGATCTCCGATCTCACAGCCGGAACTTTTCAGAAACTGCGTATCAACAAGAATTTCATCCTCTTTCTCCGGCATCCGTCCCTCGACCACGCGCGGCTCATTCACACCGTCCGTCAGCGCAATCAGCTTCACAACCTGCTCGCTCTCGCCGATGTCATGCAGCACTTCCACCGTTTTTCCGCCGTAGACCGCTTTCACGCCATCCGTCTTCGCGATATCCGCCAGATCATCGTCTGTCAGCCCCAGCGTTCCAAGAACTTTCAAATCCATATAATTTACTTCATCATAATACCGGTCCGCCGAAACCTTCATATCTCCTTCCGCCGACCGAATGCCCGAGAAAAACGCCGCGCCAAGAAGCACGATGAAAAAGACTGACAGAAACCGCCCCTTGTTCTTTGTGATTTCCCGGATAAAGTCTTTTCGAAATGCTCTCATCGTCCACCTACCATTCTATCTCTTCCACCGGCGTCGGGTTCTCATTTGTTTTCATGCCCGCCACTTTTCCGTTTCGGATTTTAATCACGCGGTCCGCCATCGGTGTCAGCGCCGAGTTGTGAGTGATGACAATGACCGTCATCCCCTTCTCCCGGCAGGTATCCTGCAGCAGCTTTAAGATCGCTTTTCCCGTCACATAATCGAGCGCGCCGGTCGGCTCATCGCAGAGCAGCAGTTTCGGATTCTTCGCCAGCGCACGCGCAATCGCCACACGCTGCTGCTCTCCGCCCGAAAGCTGCGCCGGGAAGTTATTCATTCTCTCTTCCAGCCCAACCTCCGCAAGCACCTCCGACGCATCCAGCGGATGCCGGCAGATCTGCATCGCCAGCTCCACGTTTTCAAGTGCCGTCAGGTTCTGCATCAGATTATAAAACTGAAAAACAAATCCAATATCCTCCCGCCGGTACTGGATCAGCTTCTTGCCGCGGTATTTGCTGATTTCCGCGCCGTCCACCAGCACCTTTCCTGAAGTCGCTGTGTCCATTCCGCCTAAAATATTCAGCACCGTCGTCTTACCCGCACCGCTCGGTCCAACAACAATCACAAACTCACCCTTTTCCACATCAAAGCTGATCCCATCCGCAGCCTTGATGGTAATCTCACCCATTTGATAGGTCTTGGTTACATCCTGAAGACTCACATATCCCGCCATGCCGCCGTGTTCCTCCTATGCAAAAAATCGATATTTCCTATTTCTTTTATTGTATCAATCTACAGCCGCGGCGGCTAGTCCTAAGTGGACGAATTTACTGTTTTTTTATAAATGGCATCCCCCCTTTATTTCAATACTGCCCTGATCATACATCTTATCCCAACCAGAATAATCACCACCTCCTGTAATCTCTGTGCCATCTCCATCGCAGCCATGCCCTCTGCTGCCTTCCCGTTCAAAAATATTTCCAGAACGCATCATCCTCTGTCACTCTCCTCTCAGATCTTAACCACTCCTCCCAGGCCGCCTACCAGACGTGCGAACGCCTCTTCCAATTTACCGCATCTTTTTCCACAGAAACACACACAAGTTTGACAATTTATGATACACTAAGCTAAGTGACATCAATTCTGAATGTTCTGTGCTCTGCCGCAGATTTTTCGGAACTGAAATTGACTTTTCGATGCATAAACCAAACGATTTGTGGCATACGAAGAAAGGAATTCTTATGAAAATTATCTTTATCCGCCACGGTGAACCGAATTATGAGATTGATTCGCTGACTGAAAAGGGCTGGCGTGAGGCTGAGCTGCTTTCGAAGCGCACGGCGAAATGGAACGTCACCGATTTTTACTGCTCGCCGCTCGGACGCGCGAAGGATACGGCTTCTTTTACGCTGAAAAATGCGGGCCGCGAGGCCGAAATTCTTCCGTGGCTGCGGGAATTTGATGCGCCTGTCCTTGATCCGGAGACCGGAAAACGCCGGATTCCGTGGGATTTTCTGCCGGATGTGCTCGATGCGAACCGGGATCTCTATGATCATGATCTCTGGACACAGAACCCGATCATGAAAACCGGAAACATGGATGAAAATTATCGTGTCGTAACGGACGGACTCGATGCGCTGCTTGCTCGCTACGGTTATGTACGCGACGGCTACCGCTACCACGCTTCAGATGAAACGAACCGCGAAGCTGTCATCGTCTGCTTCTGCCATCTCGGCGTTACCTGCGTCGCGCTGTCCCATCTGCTCAACACAACGCCGGTGCAGCTCTGGCAGGGCCTGTTCCTGGCGCCGACTTCCGTCACGATCGTCGGAACGGAAGAGCGCAAACCAGGCGAAGTGTACTTCCGCTGCCAGACCGTCGGCGATGTCCATCACCTGCTTTCTGCGGGCGAACCGGTTTCGTATTATGGAGCGTTTAACGATCCATTCCAATTTTAACATCCGTAGACAAGAAGTCCCTCGCTTCTAAAGCGGTGGGATGAATTGTTAAAAGAAACATAACGGCAGTGGCGGGCGGAGAGAAATCGGTATCCTCCACAGACAT
>ENA-OOXP01001852-OOXP01001852.1-human-gut-metagenome-genome-assembly--contig:-NODE-1852-length-12828-cov-1.854459_pt1 | contig 12828 bp, 23 predicted proteins | sample MGYA00241591_ERZ501351 | MGnify/ENA primary metagenome ERZ501351 (study PRJEB25962, sample SAMEA1968361) | human gut metagenome | biome: human gut; feature: human-associated habitat; material: faeces...
GCGCATTTTGGAAACAGACGATTTACTCTCCAAGGGAGAAGTCGAAACTGATTGCCACGAAGTCAGACCGTCCGGCAGAAATTTATGGTGGGTACAGCTCTCAGACGTTTGCCAATTTCTTTGTCTATGAAGTAATGAAGAAAAAGGTGAAACAGCTTCGTTTCGGTGTGGTACCGGCTGCGATCGCATCGAAATCTGATCCGGATACTTACAACGCTATGCTTGAGATGTATGCTCGCGGTTTGGCGAAAACGGCAAAAGAGAAATTCGTTCGCATCGTTCGTGCCCGTGTTCTTAAGAACACGATGATCGAGCTTTATGGCGAGCGCTTCCGGATCGCCGGTGAGAAGCAGGTGTATCCGGTGCGCCAGATGCCATTGGCGATTGATGAGGTGTACCTGCTGAAGGGAGTTGAGACGATTGCAGCGGCAGGAAATGCCGGAGCATCCGCAAAGATTGATTTTGAGAAAGCCGCAGAGTCTTTGGTTGGATTTTGGGATCTGCTCCTCGAGAAACTTCCGGTCAATTACCCGAAACTGACGGTTCAGCTGAAGCTTGGCTCGCTAAAGCATCCGAAGGACATCCTTGCGGCAACGAGTGAATCCGAATTCCCGGCTATCGTTTACAAGATTGCAGAGGCTGAAATTCAGGTGATGGAACAGGCAAGCGGACTTCGAAATATGTCGGACACCAAGATTCTCGGCGGCAACACGTTTGGCGGAAGCCTGGTGTTCACCTTTAACAAGGTGCTGAATGATCCGAAGTCAAAGGCTTGTTTTATTGATACTACGCCGGCCGGTCTTTATGAGGTGAAAACGAAGATTTGGTAAAACGGCGTATATCGAGCATGCGCGGAAGATGAGGTACGAGGCGGGGGACATGGTTGTGCAGAATCAGACATCTGAACAACCGGCAAAACTCCGCCTCGATGGATACGACACGATTCTTCTTGATGCTCACGGTGTTTTCCTGACTGATTATCAAAACCTTCGTAAAACCCCTGGTTTCAACTACGGGGAGTGTCAGCTGTTTGACAAAGTTGAAATACTGTTCAAATTGGTGTCTTGAAGTACTTTGATACTCTGATACTATGTACATGCTCTTTGAAAAGATAAAATTGATTGGCTTCATGCGCATTAAAAGCACGGAGAAATGTGCACAGCGCATCAGGAGATTTTTAAAAATCTCCCAGAAAATAGGCTCAAAACGGTGATTTTTGCCGAGTTTTTTTGAAAATCTCGGCTGGTATTTGAGAGATTTTATTCAGCTTGATTTGCATAGTGATATTCACCATTTTTCCTGTTGAGAACAGGATTTTCTTTTATTTGTAATTAGTTAAGACCTAATTTAATGGGCACAAAACTACTGCTTGGTTTCGGAGGTACGGTAATCCAGGTAGTAGTTCACCAGCATGTATTAAAACTCAATAGATGTCAATGTTTCGGAGGTACGGTAATCCAGGTAGTAGTTCACCCATCTAGGCCACCTCCGCGGGCAGCGCGTGGTTTCGGAAGTACCGTAATTCAAGCAGTAGTTCACCCTGTTTTCTTTTTTTTGACTTTCAATCTTGGTGTTTCGGAGGTACGGTAAACCAAGCAGTAGTTCACCGGCTGATGCTTTTTCCGGTGTGTGTGGATGGTTTCGGAGGTACGGTAAACCAAGTAGTAGCTCACTGGGCCTTCACAAGATCGTGCTGGGTCGAGGGTTTCGGAGGTACGGTAATCCAAGCAATAGTTCACCGGATTTGAATGAGCTTGCCGGACTCGCGCAGTTTCGGAAGTACCGTAATTCAAGCAGTAGTTCACCTCACGGCACGCTGACCACGCAGCGAGCTCTGGTTTCGGAGGTACGGTAATCCAAGTAGTAGTTCACCATGCGGCGATGGGCAACACGCTGACGCTCAGTTTCGGAGGTACCATAAACTAAGTAGTAGCTCACCGATGACGTCCTCACCCTTGATGCGGGAGTAGTTTCGGAGGCACTGTAAATCAAACGGTAGTTCACCTATTGAGGGGTGTAAATTGAACAATAACAGTTTCGGAAATACCGTAGACTAAGTAGTAATTCACCAAGCAAATGTTTAACGAATCTCTTTTCTCCGCTTCTGAGACACCGTAAATCAAGTCGTAATGCAGAAAGAACAACGAAAAGGTCAACGTTCCGCTTGCTTTTGAAAGTCCCGGAAGTTTTTGAGTCCGCATGCTACTATATATGGGTATGTAAAATAACTGGTTTTAGCTAATTGCCTGCTGTTCCGCCTCAAAGGTTCGCTTGGCCTCTTTAATACGTTGATTGCATACGTCGATGTAATCAACGGGCCGCTTCTTAAACAAAGCAACATCTTCGTTTTTCTCAATGCCGATGAAAGAACGCCCTTCCAGCACGGCTGCAACACAGAACGATCCGCTTCCGCAAGCGTTGTCGAGAACGATGTCTCCAGGATTTGTGCATGTCCTGATCAAATAACGACCGAGCTCAACCGGCTTTTGAGTAGGGTGGTATACGGCACCCTCGGATTCGGCCGTCTTAAAATAGACGATGTCAGTTGGATAACGGCTGCCGTCGCTCTTTACGTGCTTCGGGGAAAAAGCACCATAGCTTCCAGTGAGCTGATCTTTGCGAACTCCCTTGTCGTAGGCTTCACCTTCGCTCATCTGCGGATTGTAAGTAGGCTGCGCCTTATAGAAAACGCATATGTCTTCGTATTTGCGAAGCGGTTGCTTTTTCGCGTTCAAGAAGTTGGTTGCTTTTGATTTAACCCAAACAAGCTTGTATTTATATATCTCGGGGGCGCGAAGCATCAGCTTCGCGGTAAAAAGCCCACTGCTTGTCAAAACGATAGCGCCATGCGGTTTGATGATGCGCATGTACTCGGTAAAAAGCAGGTCGAGGTCGATAATCGAATCCCATTTATTCTGGGTGGTTCCGTAAGGAAGATCGCAAAGAATCATATCTATGGATTCGCCGGGAATGTCCTTCATTACCTCAAGGCAATCGCCCTTAATAATCCGGTCGCGGAAAGGCTCTAACGACCTCGTGTCCTCTGCTTTAATTACCTTCATCCGCGCTCCTTAAGTTCAGTCTTTCATTATACGTCTAGGCAAAGACGCTTCAATCCATTTGCAGACGTATGGTTAGAAGAAAGTGTTCATAGGAGCGCGGGGGATCCACCGCATCGCCGCGCGCAAGTGCGTAGCGGTTACAGGGGTAATGGCGAAACGCGACCGTTTGCAAAGGTCATCCGTTTGGGTGACCTTTTTTGGCGCCATATTCCGGTATTATGGTATAATAGCCCCATTCACCAAAGCATCAACAGAAAGGAATAGAGATGCTTTTTGACTTGTTTGGTCCTCTGCTTGGACCGCTTCTACTCGTGATCTTGGTGATCGTCGTGTTCGAGTCCTGTTGGAGGAAGTGCCCGCCGGACAAACTGATGATCGTATCTGGATTCGGGCAGACGCGTAGCGTGTCAGGAAAGGGCACGTTCGTTATCCCCGGTCTGCAGCGTGTGGACACGTTGGCTCTCGGTGCTGTGCAGGTTCAGTTGTCGACGGAGAATGAAATCCCGACACAAGATGCGATTCTTATCCATGCTTGCGCTGTCGCAAATTTCCAGATTGGACAGACTCCCGAATTGATCGAGATAGCATCGAAGAATTATCTCAATATGGATAAAGCCGAAATGACCCGTCAGGTCACCGAGGTGATGCTCGGAAAGATGCGCGAGGTTATCGGTCAGATGGATCTTAAGGAGCTCATGCGTGACCGTGAGTCCTTTAACCATAAGGTATTCGAGGGGTCGCGTGACGATCTTGCGAATCTCGGTCTTGAGCTTCGCACGTTCAACGTCCAGGATTTCTCAGATTCGCAGGGGATTATCCGCTCGATGGGTGCCGACCAGGCAGCCGAGATCAAGAAGGAGGCGGAGCTTGCCCAGATCAGGGCAGAGCAGGAGGTTGCCGAGCGCCAGAACCAACTCGATTTGAAGAAGGCGGAGCTGAAGAAGACTGCCGACAAGGCTGCAGCCGAGGCAGATATGGTCAAGCAGACCGTGACGGCTGAAAAGCAGCGTGAACTCTATGTCGCACAGCAGGAGGCGCAAATCGCGGCTGAGACCAAGAAGGTCGAACTCGCCGAGCGCCAGGTTGCCGTGAAGGAGCGTGAGCTGGATGCCACGGTCCGTAAGCAGGCTGAGGCTGATCGTTATGCCGCCGAGCAGAAAGCGGATGCCGAGCTCTACACACGTACCAAGAATGCCGAGGCTGCCAAGGTCGAGGCACAGAATAAGTCTGACGCCGATCTCTACAGTGCCCAGAAGACAGCTGAAGGCGTCTCGGCCAAGGCCAAGGGTGAGGCTGACGGCGCCGCTGAGAAGGCACATGGCGAGGGTGTCGCCGCCGGCATCAAGGCCCAGACGGAAGCATACAACGGTATGGAGAACGCCTATCTTCTCGCCAATCGCTACATCGATGTCATGCCGGAGGTCGCCGAGGCTGTCGCAAAGCCGCTGGCAGCTGTCGACTCCATTAAGATGTATGGCGATGGCAACGCCACGAAGCTCGTACGTGACACGACCGGCATGGTCGATCAGGTTACCAGCGGGCTCAAGGATGCAACGGGCATCGATCTTACCGAGCTGCTTAGCTCGTTCCATCAACCATTTCAGCCTCGTGAAGACAACGAGTAGTCAAAGTTAACTGCGTGGCTTTAAGCTGAATTTACCAAGGCGCCTCGTTGGAACGCGGGGCGCCTTATTTTTGACAAAACGGAAGAAGTTCAGGGCGATTGTATCGTGATACCACTATGCTATACTAATATATACGGCATGGCACAACCAAACGAGCTACAAACATCAAGCCGTGCTCCTTCCGCGCCCCCAGCGAGGAATATTAGATGGATATGGGAGTCACTTTTAAGGCGCTCATATCCATCTTCATTTTTTGACCGACACGATAGACCATGTCCCGTTGTCGCAGATGAGGGAGCGTCTAGTCGTTTTTCCATGTCCGACAGCGATGAAAACATCCCGTACGGTCGCAAGTTCGGGTCCGGTTTTCGAGGGACACGGTACGATGGCACCACAGCTGACGATGTTAAAAACACGCCCATCATTCCAGACGATATGTTCAGGCGAATCGTTTTGATTCATCTCGACATTCACCTCGATCGCGTTAAGATCGAACGGTTCCATTTTTGCCTGCCTTTCATGCATATCGCAAGCGCTTGCGAAAATCAATCGGGCGAACGAAGTGAGCGGATCATAGGCGTGCCTGCACGCCGCACAGATGGCATTTCGCTAAATCGTCCAGAAATTCTCCCCGTCATACGTCTCGTTTCGTAATCCTATGCTACAATAGTACCGCCTAAAGGAAAGGGAAACAAGGATGAAAAACAGCACGATCAATGGTGAGGAAATCACGGATGAGCTGCGCCGCAAAATTGCAAGCCGGCTTCGTGGGAAAGCGAAAATAGCGACCCCGGACACCGTGGATTCCCTGCTTATGGAAGCGGTTTACGGTGATGATGTCATGGCGGTCTATGCCAAGAGATATCTAACGGATATCGCGGACCTGATTGATCCATTTGGTTTCGATTCCGCAGCATCCACTGAGATGGGAGATTAAATGAGCAAGCTCAATATCGATATGATTCGCGAGATTAAAAACAATCATCCCGCGGTTCCGGAGCCGTTTCTGAATGAAAGCAAGCTCCTTGACGTCGAGGAGGACTGCAGGAAAGCATTTCTTTCTTCCCGAACCGGTAGGCTCGGTGCCTTTGGCAAGGCTTTTCACAGTTTTATTGAGGCTCCGTCCGGCGATCTCGTCTCCGCATATATCCTGGCAATCGATTCCGAGGACGAGCGCAAGGCGGATGTCCTGCTACGGTTCTATACGGCTCCGGGAGAAAGGGCGGTTTTGCTATATCGCGATACGATCGCATTCGTGTCTGAGACGATGCCGGAGCCCGGCGATACGGTCACAGTCAAATCCTCACGTGAGTTCAGCAAGGATGTCATGCTGAACCATCGTTTTCCGATCGGATAGATATGGCTATTGTAGTTTACTTGATGGATGCGATGATTAGCATCTACTTGGGTGTCTTAAGGGCAGTTTTCGTTATGCCGATGTGGCGGAAATTAGAGATCTCCAGTATCTCGCTTCTGTTTTTGTCTCTCTGCCTTTTCTTTTTTGAATTCAGGCGGCGAAAGAGTGAGGCACATGGATAGGCCTAAAATCGACGGGATTGTCGACTACATCAAGGCTGCCTACCCGGACAGCTGGCGTGATTACGTCCTGTGCCGCGCTGGAACCGAAGAACCGATAGCGGTTATGTTTCCACATATGGGTCGAATATATTACGCGCCGACTTTGTCTATGTTCGAGAAGGCCGGTCCGCATGGTCGTCACTTTGGAGAATAAGATGTTTTTCAATCCGTTATGCCTGGGCCAGGCTGAGAACGAGAAAGTTCAAATGGACAGTCCGAAGAAAAAAGCAGTAGGGGAGAAGATCGTGGTCGATGCCGAGGATCTTCTTTCTATCGCCCGCGATCTTGAAAGTAGCTCGAATATCGTCCATATCAACGGCAAGGAATACACCGGTAAGAAGAGTTGGATTGCCAACCGTCTTCGTGAGATCGTCGCTTCCGCGCCGATCAATCGGTAGGGCTGCAAAAATGACTGGATTGAAGGTCCTTCTTGATCAACCGAGGGACAGTTTTTCAGCCGGAACGTTTGTCAATATGATTCCGTTCGGCAATGATACGGTGCTTCCTTTCATACAGGTTGACTGTCGAGGGTGGGATATATTCGAGAATCGCGCTCGCAATCTCAGGGAAGCTGCAGCCTGCGAGTCTTTGCAGGCATCGCAGGGATATCACAACTCTTGGCTTACCTTGCATGAGGATAAAAAGAACAAATATGATTCCAACGCGATTGAGCTTCTTGTGAGGGGGGAAGCGTTTGGCAATGCCGGCTACATTGCGAAGGAACAAACTGAAGCTGTACGTAAGCTTGCAGAACTTTGTAGTTGCAAGGTAGGCGATCTTCACGTGACGATTGCACGAAAAGATTTTGATTATTTGAAAAACGTTCCGCTTGTTGTATATGGGTATCTGATTGTTAAAGATGAATCGGTTAAAGAATGAAGAAGAATACACGGCTAAAGATAGCTGATGTGATTACGTCCTGTGTCGCGCTAGGAAGGGAGACTGGAAAGTGAAGGCACCGTTTTTTCACGTCAAGCAGCTCGTTCACAACATAGCAGAGACGGGCAGAATTTAAACTCCATTGTTTCTTTAGGTAATTTTAGGCAACAGGGAGTTATATGAAACGACTGATATCTTCCAGAAACATCAAAGTCGTCCTTGCCATAGTATTGGCAATCACTTGCATAAATGGAATCGGGCTGAATCTTAACGATCATCCGATTCAGGTGCCGGATGGGACGTCTTCTTCGCAGTCAAAAACCACTTCGACATCAAGTATTCCGGATTACACCGGGCTTGCGTCAGTTGTCCTTTCAGATGGATCAGGTCTAGACATATCCGATCTTCCTTCGGAGACTGTGCTTACAGAGCTGGACAGTCTTGGACGGTGCGGTACCGTCGAAATGGTCGTAACGCCGGACACGATGCCCACGGAGGGTGAGCGACGGGGAAGTATCGGGATGGTGAAACCTTCCGGTTGGCATACGGTGCGCGATGACAGTCTTGACGGCAAGTACCTTTATAACAGGTGCCACCTTATCGCGTGGTGCCTTTCCGGTATGAATGCGGAGAAGCGGAATCTGATCACCGGTACGAGATATATGAACGTAGAGGGCATGTTGCCCTATGAGACGCAGGTCGCGAGCTACATCGAGCGCACGGGGAATAGCGTTCTCTACAAGGTGGCCCCTGATTTCCGCGACAACGAGCTGATGGCTCGCGGCGTTCGCATCCAGGCGCAGTCAGTAGACAGTAAGGATGATGAGCTTTCATTCGATGTCTATTGCTATAACGTTCAGCCCGGATATGCCCTCGACTATCTGACCGGGGTGGCCTCTAAAGGCTAAACGGTAGGAAGGTAACTGCAAAGAAAGGAAAGCAGATGCAGAAATTCGTATGTTCGATTAGCCGCAAAGACCTACAGGGTCTTTCTGACCTGGCGATGCAGGTCTATAGGAACCCAGATGAGCTTCCATTCACATATTTTCGTCCGATTAGGGACCGTCTGTACTCTTGGGGGTTCGACGCTATCAAGGACGCACAGGCAGTGATGTATCTCGGACGTGGCGACTACGGTTCATATCAAATTGCCCGTAATGACCTTGAAGACAGCGGTTGGCTTTCTCCTGAGATTGAGATCAACAGCCTCGATAAGATTCCGCTTGGAGAATATCTTCAAGCCGGGATTTCGAAGATGAAATCAACTGATTGGGCTTAACTGAATCGCGAAGACTTCAAGAAACTCGTCAATCTTTCCGTCTTTTCCAGAGTTGTTTGCAGTTTGATGGGGAAGTTCGTGGTAATGGGAGAGGGGATGGCATTCCGAGTCCAAATTCGGTACTGTGGTATGATGGTGCTATCCTAACAGAAAGGCGAAATGCATGACGACCGGTATTACTTCAATCCTGAAAAATATTCTGAAATTCATAACGTTCATCGGCGCTGTCGTGGCGGCGGTCTTCCTCTTGCGGGCGTTTGTGATCGAACCGTTTGTCGTGCCGACGGGATCGATGGAATCGACGATTGAGGTGGGTGACTGCATACTTGCGCAGAAGATTACCCTTGAGACGGGAAGTGATTTGAAGCCAGGCGACATCGTCGTATTCAAGAATCCGAGGCCGAGGAACGGAGTTGACATCCTTGTCAAACGTGTCATCGCGACGTCCGGTCAGACCGTCGACCTGAAAGACGGCAAGGTCTATGTCGATGGCAGGCGCCTGGATGAATCCTATGCGATGGGGGAGAGCAAGCCACTGGATGCACATCTGTCATCAGCACCCGATTCCTATCCTTATACAATCCCCGACGGATGTATTTGGGTGATGGGAGACAACCGTGAGAATTCGGCAGATTCACGCTATTTCGGACCGGTGGAGGAGGATAGCGTGATCGGTATCGTATTCGCACGCTATTTCCCATTTGACAGGATCGGTTCTGTATCATAAGCCAGAGTCCTACGACACATGAAACGTGCCGTAGGACTTTTTTAATGTCGTAAGACCAGAATCTAGACTTTGAAGAATTCGGATCCATCAAGTTTTCTCGTCTGTAGTATCTTCCTACTGTGGTATGATGGTATTGCATTAGAGTGGATGATTTTGAAGCCAAAGGAGTCCGGATGACGCGTAAATACAGGCTGGAGCGGACAGCCTTCATCGGATGCCGGAACACCGCCTATATGGATGTCGATGATGCCGAGCCGTGTCCATTTTGCGGTAGCAGGCAGGTGACTATCTACCCCTACGGGCAGGGAACCACCTCGTATGTCGAGGGCGTACCTACGCTCTACCTTTCATCTGCCACCTGCAAATGCCGAGGCTGTACCGCCGAGATTGACGGTCCCCAACGCAAATCGATTATCGAGGGCGAGGACGAATACAACGCCTGTATCGCCGCCCTCAAGACTTGGAATACACGCCATGCGGATAAGGAGGCATAAATTGGGACAGCGTGAAGAGACGACAGAGGAGCTGTCCGAGCGCGTTTTGGCTCGGTTGCGCCGCGAGTATTCCCTGGTCTCGTCTGAGGTGTGGGTGGACGATGTCCATCGCGTCGATTTCGTCGGTTTCAGGCCCGCGCGGAACTCACCGTTCCCATCATCCATCGAGCGGGGTGAATTCGTCTTCGTCGAGGTCAAATCGTGTATGAATGACTTCAAGAGCGGACACGGCCTGACGTTCCGGGGCGATGCGAACTGGCTCGTCTGCCCGCCTGATCTCGCCCAGACACTCTATGAGACCCGACAGCTCCCCAAGGACGCGGCAGTCCCGCGGGCGTCTGCAGAAAAAATTCGACCTCGGGATCGGATCGGGGAGCAGCCGGATTGCATCCGTCTCCGAGCTCCTGTTCCGAATGGTGAACCACAGCGCATACTCCTACCGTACATCGCGCGGGGTCTTTTCGAACGGCTATTGCCCGTGGTGCAGCCCGTACCGCGCCAAGCTCCTCAACGATATCGATGATGTCTGCGGGGACATGGATCTAATTGAGGGGATAGACCTCGCACTCGATGTCAGTGACCCGCATGGGGCGCATTTGACGATGTCTCACGATAACGATATCGACCGTGCATGGATTCCTATCAACTATTGCCCGATTTGCGGGCGAAATTTTCGGAAGGATAGATAAATGACCGTTATCCAGTATTGCCGCGAGAAGACCGAGGTGCGCGAACTCGTGATTATCCGTAGCGGCGGGTATGAGAGGTGCGTGGCCTATATCGACTGCGAGGATTTATTTCGCCTACCTCCCGATTACACCCATGCTGATGTCATCGATTCCTCCTACGGCCATATCAAGGTTTTGGACCATCGAGGCGTATACGTAAGTGTTCCGTGTACCTATCTGGATATCAAATAGGGAAGTGCGCTGGGTTGATCAAGACGAGATCTGTCCACACATATGGTTTTGCTGGCAAAGGATTTGATACAGAAGGGAAGTTCTAGATGGCTTGTGAATATCGCGAAGCTGATCGGAGCAAACTCGAAGCTACATCATCGTACGCTGGCGCGACTGCCGATGAGATCTATATCATCGACCGTGCCGGCGAGTATAGCGGCCCCTGCTTTGAACATCTCATCGAGATATATATGGCAATCGGGAGAAAGGAACCCAAACCGATCACCTACTGTCCGTTCTGCGGGCGAAAGCTGTAGATGAATATGCTGGATGGAATGCAGATTGATTCCAAAGATCGACACGGGGCTGTCGATACATATGACATCGACCCGAGAACCCTGCTTACGTCGGACAGGGCGAGGCGGTCCGCGGCAAACCGTTTGCTGGAAGTCTATGGCTACTCGAATGAGATCGGCGAGGCGGATCTTCATGATTTCCTAGCCGCTGTGCTGTTTGGACCCGGAATCAAGATTACTGGTAATAGACCGATTATCGGTAGGTTGTTTGAGCTGATAAACCGCCCGGTTTGTGTTGTTAGGACACTTGAGACCGATGAAGGGGAAATCGTTCCCGTATGTTCCAATTGCGGCGAACCAATTTCCCTGACCGATTCCTTCTGCCCGCATTGCTCTGCGGAAGTAGTCGGCAATGAGTTCGATTGCTGAGTCACGTCACCACTTCTAGGTTGCAATCCGGCTGGAATATGCTGACAGGCTTCGTCTCAACTACGGAAGCCATGTGGCGTTCGGTTTAGAGCATGGCATTAAAGGATGCGGCTTGCAGACGGCGAGTTTGAATAGGAAAGGAGTTCAACTGATGATTCCGCTGACGACAAGGGATGCTGCCGATTGGAGCATGATCTGTGCGTACCTTCGACTTGATGATGAGGGAAGAAAACGCGTCATCGATGAGATTGAATGGCAGACATCGAGAATGATGAAAGAGCGTGAAGAGGAAAGACGTGCATGGCTTTCTAAAGATATTTAGGGCGGAAAAAATGAGAAGGTCGTTCCCTGCATTTCTCTTAAAATAAGATGATTTGAAGAGCAGTTGTGTGACTCGGTGTCCGATAAGGAGCCGGGTCATTTTTTTGTCCTAGTAAGTAGCACCGTTGTATTGTGGTATCATCGTATCAGCAAATGCAAAAAAGGAGGAACGAATGGGCTTAAATGGGCTTTCGAAAGAATATATCCTGATGTCAATCAAGCCGCATTATGCCGACCTGATCTATACCGAAAGGAAGCGCTTCGAATACCGCAAGAGGGCTCCAAAGCTGGTTGACTTGCCGATCCTCCTATATGAGACGGCGCCGGTCCAGAAAGTGACAGGTATTATCGCCGATTGGTCGATACTACAGGCGTCTCCGGAGGCCGTGTGGACGTATTCGAAGACCCATAGCGGCTTGACGGCTGACAGGTTCTTTGGATATTACGAAGGGTACGATAAGGCCGTTGCCATCCGTATCTATTCAGTTGTTCCGTTCAAGGATTCGCTTGAGCTGCAAACCTTGAATCCTGAACTGAAACGGCCGCCCCAATCGTTTTGCTATGTACAATCCGAACTCGACTTGCCGATGAAAGGATGAGCTATGGTTTCTGATGATGATCTTCGCGCTTCGGTCAGTGGGTTTCAAAAAGAACAGGCACGGAAGAAAAAGGTCTGCAGCCTGTGTGCACACTGCATACAGAGCCCCCATGTTCGCGACAAACGTCATAGACCGGAGGACACCCAGATTCAATATCTGTGCGTCAGGCACGGAGAGGAACATGCCTTTGAAACCGGACATGGCAATACATGCAGCTATTGGAAGGGACGGCCGTGAGCGATATCGACATCTACGCAGGGCTTGGAGGCGGTAAGAAGCGGGTCCGTCGCGATGACGGGAAGATCTTCGACAGTATTGCCGCGGCGAGTATGTCTGCCTACGGATATGCGGGGAGTGGGATCAAACGGGCGATTACCACCGGACGCAAGGCGAAAGGGCATCATTGGTACTGGGCAGACGAAATTTCAGAAGATTCTCAGAGGTAGTACTCTAGTACCGTGGTATACTGATACACGTCAAGAAAACAGGGCGTTACTAAACGAAATTGGCTGTCATCCGCTATAGTTGACAGCACGTTTCGCAGAAAGGACGAAAGATTCATGTACGAGAAGAAGCACGCACTGCCAAACAAGAAGATTCACACTCCGAAGGGAATCGCGCGTCTGACCGTCACCGCGGC
>ENA-OOXP01001857-OOXP01001857.1-human-gut-metagenome-genome-assembly--contig:-NODE-1857-length-12802-cov-2.694987_pt1 | contig 12802 bp, 9 predicted proteins | sample MGYA00241591_ERZ501351 | MGnify/ENA primary metagenome ERZ501351 (study PRJEB25962, sample SAMEA1968361) | human gut metagenome | biome: human gut; feature: human-associated habitat; material: faeces...
ACGTGCTCGGCGGCCGTGGCATGGAAATTGTCTACGACGACGCCCAATTACGCAAGTACGTCGATCGCGCATTGAAGGAAGCCCAGGCCGACACCGTCGTGTCCGGCCGTCTGCCTTCGCCGCTGCTCATCGACAAGTTCCTGCAGGATGCCGTGGAAATCGACGTCGACGCGCTGTTCGACGGCGAGGAGCTGTATATCGGCGGCATCATGGAGCACGTCGAGGAAGCTGGCGTCCATTCCGGTGACGCCGCCTGCACCCTGCCTCCGAGCACGCTGTCCGATGACCAGATCCGTCGTCTGCGTGAAGGCACCTACGCCATTGCCAAGGGCTGTGGCGTGCAGGGCCTGATCAACGTGCAGTATGCCTTCATGGCCAACACTCTGTACGTCATCGAGGCCAATCCGCGTGCCTCCCGTACCGTGCCGTTCGCTTCCAAGGCCACCGGTGTGGCACTGGCCAAGGCCGCCGCCCGCATCATGGTCGGCGAAACCATCCAGCAGCAGCGTGACAACGGCCTGCTCCTGCCCCACGGCGACGGTGGCGACATCCATCGTGGCCAGCAGGTGGCCGTCAAGGAATCCGTGCTTCCGTTCAAGCGATTCCGCACTCCGCTCGGCAAGACCGTCGACGTGCTGCTCGGACCGGAAATGCGTTCCACCGGCGAGGTCATGGGCTTCGACCGCGACTTCCCGCACGCGTTCGCCAAGAGCCAGCTCGCCGCATACGAAGGCGGCCTGCCGACCAGCGGCAACGTGTTCATCTCCGTGAACGACACCGACAAGCGCCAGCTGCCGCTGTTCGCCGCGCGACTGGTCGAGCTCGGCTTCAACATCTGGGCCACCGAAGGCACGGCATCCGTGCTGCGCCGCTACGGCATCGATTCCAAGATCGTCGACAAGATCAGCGTGCGTATGGACTCCGATCCAGACGACCCGATCACCACCTACCATGCGGAGGGCAGCGTCGGCAAGAACGTCGTCCAGCTGATCGAGGAAGGCGCGATCGACCTGATTCTCAACACGCCGAACTCCCGCGGTTCCCGTTCCGACGGCTACGCCATCCGTTCGGCGGCTATCGCAGCCGACCTGCCGCAGTTCACCACCATGACGGAATTCTCCGCCGTGTTGATGGCTATCGAGGCGGTGCGCAATAATGATTATCAGATCATGAGTATTCAGGATCATTCCACGCAGCTGTTCGAATTGGAAAGCCGTGACTAATGATGAGTAGCCCCAGCAGTGAGGAAGTGAATGCCCAGCGTTCGGATTTCGGTCTGCGACTGAGCAATTCAATGGCCAAATACGGCCCGTTGTGCGTCGGCATCGACCCGCATCGGCAGCTCCTCACTGACTGGGGCTATAACGTCGACGCGTTGGGTGCGGAACTGTATTCCATGCGTATGCTGCAGGCGGCCAATGGCCGTGCCGCAGCTGTCAAATTCCAGTTCTCCATGTTCGAACGGTACGGTTCCAAAGGCATCGCCGCGCTTGAACGCGTGCTCTATGCGGCACGGCAGATGGGTGTCATCACCATCGTCGACTGCCTGCATGGCGGCCTGCCGACCACGATTTCCGCGTTCGCGGACGCCTATTTCAAGCCGGGCGCGCCATTGCTGGCAGACGCCATCACCCTGCTGCCGTATTACGGCGCACGGTCATTGGGAGGCGTCATCAATGACGCGCTCAACAACGGCAGGGGCGTGTTCATCGCCTCGTTGACGTCCAACCAGGAAGGCGCCAGCCTGCAGACGGCGATTCGTCAGGCAGGCGAATACAAGGGTAAAACAGTGGCGTACGGCATCGCCAGCACTGCTCAGAAATTCAATAAGGGCAATGATGGAATGGGTTCCGTCGGCCTTATCATCGGTGCCACCATCGGGCAGTGGATCAACGATTCGGGCGTCGACCCGGCCAAGTTCACCGGACCGATTCTTTCCCCCGGCTACGGATGGCAGGGAGCGGAGACACGCGATCTGAAGACCGTGTTCAAAGGCACCAAGGGCAATGTGCTGGTTACGGTATCTCGTTCCATCGCCACGCACGGTCCCGACATCGCAAAATTGACCGAAGCCACCGCGTCGGTCGCCGGGGATATTCGGCAGGCATTGACCGAGGCTCAAAACGAGAACGCCGATGATGCGGCTGACGGAGACGCCGAATAAATTCTTTTTCTGAATAGCTTCCTTTTTGGAAAACAAGACATAACCAAGAGTGGGGATGGAATGGCTGATTCTCAACATGGACGTTTGATTGTGCTCTGCGGACCCGCCGGAGTGGGCAAAGGCACTGTTCTGGGGCGCGTACGCGAACAGCACCCCGAAATCTGGCTGTCGGTGTCCGCCACGACACGCCAGCCTCGTCCGGGCGAAGTGGACGGCGTGAACTATTTCTTCATGACCGAACCTGAATTCCTGGCCAAAGAAAAGGCGGGGGAGTTTCTCGAAACCGCCGACGTGTTCGGCCTCGCCCACTACGGCACACCCGTGAAACCAGTCGTGGAACATCTGGAACGCAATATCCCCGTGGTCTTGGAAATCGACCTACAAGGAGCCCGGACGGTCAAACGGCGCGCGAAGGAACTCGGCCTCGAAGTGCTTACCGTGTTCATTGAGCCGCCGTCCTTCGAAGAACTGAAACGTCGTCTGATCGGCCGTGGCACCGAAACCCCTCAGCAGCAGGCCAAAAGGCTTGAGACCGCCAAGGTCGAGTTGGCCGCTGCGCCGGAATTCGACAAACGCATCGTCAATAACGTGGTCGACGAGGCCGCAGACGAGCTTTGGCATATCATCGCCGAAGAGTTCGGCCTGTAATCCGTCAATCCGACTATCCAGCCAATAAAAACCGGCATACGAAAAGGGCCTGCACGAAATCGCGCAGGCCCTTTCCGTATGTTTGAATCAGGCGAGACCGGACAGCTTGTCGATCAGCTCCGGATCACGGGTCGCTCCCTTGTCAGCGGAGCGGGCGAAGGCGGCGTAAGCCTTCAGAGCCTGAGAAACCTTGCGATCACGATGGGCGACATAGCCATCGCCGGCCTCCAGCTCGGCGCGGCGCTGAGCCAGCTCCTCGTCGGAAAGCTCGACGTTCACCGTACGGTTCGGAATGTCGATGTTGATGATGTCGCCGTTCTTGATCAGAGCGATCGGGCCCTTGTTCGCGGCCTCAGGCGCGATATGGCCGATGGCCAGACCGGAAGAACCTCCGGAATAGCGGCCGTCGGTGAGCATGGCCACCTGCTTGCCGATGCCCTTGCCCTTCACGAAGGAGGTCGGGTACAGCATCTCCTGCATGCCCGGACCGCCCTTCGGGCCTTCGTAACGGATGACCAGAGCCATGCCCGGCTTCAACGTGTCGTTGAGGATGACCTCGATGGCCTGCTCCTGGGATTCGACGACCAGCGCCGGTCCGCGGAACGTCCAGATCTCCTTCGGCACGCCTGCGGTCTTCACCACGCAGCCGTCAGGCGCGAGGTTGCCGCGCAGCACGGCCAGACCGCCTTCGGTGACCGCCGGATGGTCGATATCGTGGATGGCGCCGTTGACACGGTCACGATCGAGCGAATCGAACAGCGTGGTGTGCGTCCACGGTTCAGGGGAGACGATGTGGCCCGGAGCGGCCAGATACATCTGCTTGGCTTCCTCGGTGCAGGTGTCGCGCATGATGTCCCAGTCGTTAAGCTTGTCTTCCAACGACTTGTAATCAATGGAATGCACGTCGCGGTGCAGCTTGCCGGCACGGTCAAGCTCGCCGAGGATGCCGGTGATGCCGCCGGCGCGGTGCACATCGGAAATCTCCCATTCGCCGGACGGCGACGCCTTGCAGATGCACGGCACGGTGTGGGAGATACGCTCGATGTCATCCAGTGTGAAGTCCACGTCGGCGGACTGCGCCATGGCGAGGATATGCAGCACGGTGTTGGTGGAACCGCCCATGGCCACATCCATGGTCATGGCGTTCTCGAAAGCCTTCTTGGTGGCAATGGAACGCGGCAGCACGGAATCGTCGTCATCGTCGTAATACTGCTTGGCGATCTTCACCACCTGCTCGGCGGCGCGCTTGAACAGGTCCTTGCGGTAGGAATGGGAGGCCAGAATGGTGCCGTTGCCCGGCAGAGCCAGACCGATGGCCTCGGTCAGGCAGTTCATGGAGTTGGCGGTGAACATGCCGGCGCAGGAACCGCAGGTCGGGCAGACGGTCTTCTCGTAGGCGAGCAGATCCTCTTCGTTCAGATTGTCATCGGCGGAGGCGTACATCACGTCGATCAGATCGGTGTTCTTCTTCACGGTGCCGTCGGGCAGCACGGTGGTGCCGGCCTCCATCGGGCCGCCGGAAACGAACACGGTCGGAATGTTGAGTCGCAGCGCGGCCATCAGCATACCCGGCACGACCTTGTCGCAGTTCGGGATGCAGATCAGCGCGTCGGCGCAGTGCGCGTTCACCTGATATTCCACGGTATCGGCGATGATGTCGCGGCTCGGCAGGGAATACAGCATGCCGGTGTGGCCCATGGCGATGCCGTCGTCAACGGCCATCGTGTTGAACTCACGCGGGATGCCGCCGGCTTCCTTGATGGCCTCGGAGATCAGTCGACCAACCTTGTTCAGGTGCACGTGGCCGGGCAGGAACTCATCGAAGGAATTGGCAATGGCGATAATCGGTTTGCCGAAATCCTTACCGTCCACGCCAGCGGCACGGTAGAGGGCGCGAGCGCCCGCGAATACTCGTCCATTCATCAGTTTTGCAGATCGCATTTCCATGTTCTCTATTGTGGTAGTTAAGTGGGACACACGTTTTGTCAAGAGTCACTATGTGGAATTCCCAGAAGCGTTACATTCGTGAGCATTGCCGACGATGCTTGCGCTTGCCAAAAACATAAGAGAAAGGGTTTGAATCAGGTCCAGTGGCGGCCCTATACTTAAGACTTTGGAAAAGAAGCTTTTGGCTTATCTGATGATTGGGAGATAATCAATATGGCATTCGGCACTCAGCCAACCCCGACCGGTCTTGCGGAACCGCCGATCGATGATTTGATGGAGCATGCTGACTCCAAGTACGCACTGGCTATTTTCGCAGCCAAGCGTGCCCGTCAGATCAATTCCTATTTCACCCAGCTTAACGAGGGCCTGCTGCAGAACGTCGGTCCGCTGGTGGAGTATCAGAATCAGGAGAAGCCGCTGTCCATCGCCTTCCGTGAAATTAACGACGGTCTGCTTGAGGAGACCCTCGGCGAAGACGATCTGACCGAAGGTAACTGACGCGACGGCTCTTGAAACAAGAGCCGAATCTTGAATTTTCATTCGCCCCGATACCTGAGCGGTGCGCTTTGAATAGTCCACAATGAAACTATTGATTGCGTATGCGAAGGACGGGGCGTTTTTCATAGCAACCAGAAGGGACGAACGTGTGGGGCGTTCGTGAAAGGAGCGGCCAGATGGCTGAATTGAAATTGATTTCCGCTGAGTCGGTAACGGAGGGGCATCCAGACAAGGTCTGCGATCAAATTTCCGACGCGATTCTGGATGATATGCTTGCCCAGGATCCGCAGTCTCATGTGGCTGTGGAGACGTGCGCCACCGTCGGCCAGTTTTTCGTTTTCGGAGAGGTGACGAGCGAAGGGTATTCCGACATTCAGAACATCGTGCGTTCCGTGGTGCGTAATATCGGCTATACCAGTTCCTGTGTCGGCCTTGATGCCGATTCCTGCGGCGTGACCGTGTCATTGACCGAGCAGAGCTCCGAAATCAATCAGGGTGTGGCTCGTTTGAGCGGCGAGGCGGAATCGCAGGCATCTCGCGAGCAGCGCTATGAAGCGCAAGGTGCCGGCGATCAGGGCGTAATGTTCGGCTATGCATGCGATGAGACCGATGCGCTGATGCCATTGCCGATTTACTTGGCGCATCGTTTGGCATATCGTCTTACGCAAGTGCGCAAGAATGGCGAAGTACCTCATCTGCGTCCGGATGGCAAGACTCAGGTGACCATCGAATACGATGAGAACGATACTCCCGTTCGTCTCGACACGGTGCTGGTTTCCACTCAGCATGATCCGCAAGTCGATCAGGCGTGGCTTAAGGAGCAGCTGACGGAACATGTGATTCGTCCGGTGCTCGACGATGTGCTTGCCGATCGTGTGGCGCATGATGAATATCGCGTGCTCGTTAATCCGACCGGTTCATTCGTGCTTGGCGGCCCTGCCGCGGATGCCGGTCTGACCGGTCGCAAGATCATCGTCGACACGTATGGTGGTGCGGCGCATCATCCGAGCAAGGTGGATCGTTCCGCGGCCTATGCGGCACGTTGGGTGGCCAAGAACATTGTGGCCGCTGGCCTCGCGCATAAGGTTGAAGTGCAGGTGGCGTATGCCATTGGCGTGGCCGACCCGGTGTCCATCAATGTGGAAACGTATGGCACTGAAAATGGCGTGACCCGTGAGCGGATTCAGCAGGCTGTGCGTAAGGTGTTTGACCTTCGACCGGCCGCCATTATCGACGAGCTCGACCTGAAGCGTCCGATCTATTCCAAGACCGCTGCTTACGGTCATTTCGGACGCAACGATGCTGATTTCACCTGGGAGGCCACCAATAAGGTCGACGAGCTGAAAGCCGCCATCGAGGGCTGAGTTACCCTTGAATCATGAGTACTGAGGATGCCGAACAGCTGGCGCTTGACGGGCTTGCCCCACGCAAACGGCGCAAACGTGCGTCTACGCCCAAAACGCCGGCTGCCGAGCATCCCATCGCCCAAGTGGTGCTGGACATTCAAGCCACCCATTTGGGGCAAACCTTCGACTATTACGTCGAGGAGAAATATTCCGAAGATGCACAACCCGGCGTAATGGTGCGCGTGCGCTTCGGAGGGCAACGGGTCAACGGCATCGTATGGAACAGAACCGACACCAGCGAAACCCCGGAATCGTCGCTGAGATTCATCGAACGAGTGGTCTCAGATCATGTGCTGGTGCCCGCGTCCATGCGGAATGACGTTACGCTTATCGCGGATGCGTTCGGTGGAACACGAGCCAACATCCTACGTTTGGCGGTGCCTGCGCGAGTGGCGCGAGTGGAACAGGAGCAGCGCCTCGGCAATCGAACGAATATCGAAAAAAACAGACGTAGGGAATCGCTTGCCGAGGTCGAACGGGAATCATACGAACAACTGCAACGGCAATACGGCAATATCAATCTGCTTCACGAAGCGTTGGAATCGCAACGTTTCCAATCGTTCGTGTTCGATCCGCTTCCGGGTGCCGATCATTGGCGGCAGTGCGCGGCATGGATGGTGGTTTTGGCGCTGCTGCAGGGCAAACCGGCGGTGCTGGTGCTGCCGACCATGCGTGAGATCGAGGATATGGCCGAGACCCTGCAGGCTATTGGCTTGCGCCCTTTCGCACCGACGCAATCCTCCGATGGAGCGTATGACGGCGATTTCGCCATTCTGAACGCGCAGATGGCGCCGGTGGAACGGTATCGTGCCTATCTGGCCACCAGCGAAGGGCAGGTTCGGTGCGTGATCGGCACGCGTGCGGCGATGTATGCTCCGGTGGACGGCAATGCGTTGTTCTTCATACTCGACGACGTGTGCTATCAGGATGCCGATGGCATGATGCCATACGCCAACGCTCGTGGAGTGTTGCGGTTACGTGCGAAATCGCATAACGGCGTGTTCGTTGCGATGGCCAATGCGCGCAGCGTGCAAAGCCAGTGGGAGACCGATGCAGCGCACGTCAGAACCACTCAAGTCAGCGGTTTCAGCACTCCTATTCATGCGTTTCCTGCGGTGACCAAGGAGGCAAGTCCTTGGATTCGTTGGCTCAACCGCGATGAATTGGCGAGACTTGCGGATGCAACCATTGGAGCGCGCGTGCCGCACACCGCGGTGCGAGTGTTGTCGAAAGCGTTGGGAAGCGGCCCGGTGTTGTTGAGCATTCCGCAAGATGGCATCAGCGAGGCATTGAGCTGTGCGAAATGCCACCGCCAGGCGAGATGTTCGTATTGTACCGGGCCTTTGGAACGATTGTTGGACGGATCCGTGCGATGCCGCTGGTGTGGCTCCGCCACAGTGCAATGGGCGTGCCCTGCATGCCGGGGCGAGCGTATGCGAGTGGTTCGTGTCGGGGCCGCGGGAACCGCACAGGAACTGAGCCGGCTGTTTCGGGGCGTTCCCATTGTGCTTTCAACGCCAAGCCAGCCGCGTGGCATTGTTTCCGATATTGGATTTACGCCACAGCTGGTCATCGCCACTCCCGGTGGCGAACCCCGTGTGCGTGGGCGGAATCCTTCGGAGTGCGAATACCGTGCCGTGGCCATTCTTGACGCATGGACCAGCCTGTACGCGTTCGGTATCGACGCGGGCATAGACACGTTAACATCGTGGATGCGTGCGGTTTCGCTATGCGCGCCGCGAATCAGGGGAGGCCAAGCGCTGCTGATCGGAGAAACCGATCCTACGCTTGCCCAATCGTTGATGCTTTGGAATTCAACGCTGTTGGCGCAAACCGAACTACAGGAACGTGAGCAGACGGCATTGCCCCCAGTGTTCGCCGCCGCCTGCGTGTGGGGTCGCCGTGACGCGGTGAAAGCCACGTTGGAACGGATTGGTGCATTGGGAGGGGGAGATATGTCTACCATCGAAACCGCCGAAGGCGTGCTGCCGTCCGTACTGGGGCCGGTGCCCATTCCACAGCCGCGAACCATTGATTCGCGTGAGTTGGAAGGCACCGCGGATCGTGTCAAGGCCGTGGTGCGTGTGCCGCAAAGCCGACGTGGCGAATTGGCGTTGCGTTTGCGTTCCGCCAGCGCCCGCCATGTGGCCGCTCGTGAGCCCGGCGAGCTGCGTTTCCAGCTTGATCCGAAGGAGCGAATCTGACGCACGTCCCCTCGCCGTGAAAAACTAGATAGGTTGAAGTTCGGCATAAGGCCGTATGACAGTGAATGGAGGATCATATGAAGGGCTGGCCAGGAGAGCCTGACATGGAGTACGACGTGCTCATGGCAGACGGCGAAGCCGCGGCGAATGCGGGCAAACCGATTACCGATGTGATTTTCGATTTCGGCAATGTGCTCATCTACTGGGATCCGGTTGCCGTGATGATGCCACGGTATAGCGACGAGCTTATTGAGCAGTTCCTTGACAACGATATTTCCGGCTTTTATGACGTCAATGACGAGTTGGACTATGGCATGTCGAACGATGATGGTGTCGCCTTGATGCGTGAACGGTACGGAGACAAGTGGGCCGACATGCTGCAGTATTATCTCGACAATTTCGTTGACTCGCTGACCGGCGTGGTGCCGGGCGCCCGCGTGCTCATCAACGATTTGAAAGCTGCCGGCGTGCGCGTATGGGGATTGAGCAACTGGCAGAAAGACCTGTTCCCGATCGCGCTTGATAATTTCGATATTCTGCGCAGTCTCAACGATCGTGTGGTTTCGGGGTACGTTTCCTTGCGCAAGCCCAACAAGGATATTTACGAGTTCGCGTTGCAGCAGTTCGGCATTGACGCTTCCGGCGCGGTATTCGTGGATGATAAGGCCATGAATATCGTAGGCGCGAACAATGCTGGCATTCGCGGCGTTCGATTCAAGGATTCGCGTGCGTTGCGTGCGCTGCTCATCGATGCAGGTGTGAAGATTCCTGCAGTGCGCCAGGCATAGTGTTGGTGCGCTGTATTCCCCCTATTGCACACGCTGCTGATATGCGTGCTGTTGATATGACGGAATGATTCCACGATGATAACGATGTGAATGAGGATTTGATAAGGAGGATTTTCCATGCTGAAAGTGCTGTTTGCCGGTACTCCGGATGTTGCTGTGCCGTCGTTGGAGCTGCTGGCTGAAGACACCGAGCATTTTGAAGTGGTCGCAGTACTCACCCGACCGGATGCGCCTACCGGTCGTGGACGCAAGTTGGTGCCGAATCCCGTGAAACAGGCCGCTCTTGAGCTTGGCCTGCCGGTGATCGAATCCGATCCGAGCGAGGAAACCTTCATTTCCGAACTGGCAGCCACCGGAGCTCAGGCTGCCGCAGTGGTGGCGTACGGCAAAATCCTGAAGCAAGATGTGCTCGACGCGTTGCCGATGGGCTGGTATAACCTGCATTTCTCGCTGCTTCCGCAGTGGCGCGGCGCGGCTCCTGTGCAGCGCTCCATTTGGGCCGGCGAAAAAGTGACTGGTGCCACGGTGTTCCGCATTGTGCGCGCCATGGATGCCGGTCCGATTCTGGCGCAATCCACCGTGGAAATCGGAGCGCACGAAACCGCCGGCGAGCTTCTGAACCGTCTTGCCGAAGATGGATCACGCCTGCTTGCTGCATCGTTGCAGGCCATGGCCGATGATCAGATCATTCCGGTGGAGCAGCCTGCCGGCGCATATGAGATAGCTCAGAAGATCACCGTTGAAGACGCACATATTCGTTTCGACATTCCCGTGTTCGCGGTGGACCGTCAGATTCGTGCCTGCACACCCAATCCGGGCGCATGGTGCGAACTGCATGCCAATGCTGAAGCCAAACCGACCACACTGCACGTGCTTCGAGCACAGAGCGCCGATATGGGCAATCCCAACACGCCTGCGTCGCTTGAGCCGGGGCAGATCGTAGCTGGAAAGAAGAACGTATGGGTGGGCACTTCCTCAGATCCACTGGAATTGCTTGAAGTCAAAGCCCAAGGCAAAAAGGCCATGCGCGCCGCCGACTGGGCGAGAGGGGCTCATCTCGACGGTGCCTACTGCAAATAGAATCGAAAACAGGTGGACCATATAAAGTTGCCGTGTGAACATCATGATTTCACACGGCAACTTTTGCTATATCAAGCTTGCGATACTGCGATTCAAATCATCAGAAGAGTCGAATATCGCAAATCAACGAAGAAAATCAAGGATCCGCGTCAAATCGCGTTCGTTCACACGATGTGGAGCATCCGCCTGAACCGCAGGCTTGGCGCAGAACGCCACACCGAGCCCGGCGGCATGAATCATTGGCAGATCATTGGCCCCATCACCAACCGCAACGGTCTGATCCATACTTATGCCCATATGTGAAGCCCAATCATGCAGCGACTGCAACTTCACATCTTTCGTAACAATATCGCCAAGCACACGGCCGGTCAGACGGCCATCCGCGGCTTCCAAACGGTTCGCAATCCAAAAATCAAGATGCGCGTCGGCGGCAAGACAATCCACGACTTCATGAAAGCCGCCGGAAACCACGCCGACTTTCCAATCATGCGCATGCAAGGCATCAATCAAATCAAGCGCACCGTGCGTAAAATGCACGCGACGATATACATCATCGAATACCGAAGTCGGCAAATCCTTCAGCAATGCGACGCGAGCCTGCAATGCCTCGCGAAAATCAAGTTCGCCATTCATCGCACGTGCGGTAATCGACGCAATCTGTTCGCCAATTCCAGCAGCGGCGCCCAACTCATCGATGACTTCCTCATCAATCAGTGTGGAATCCACATCCATGACCAGCAGACCCGGCTGAGAAAGGGTGGGCGTGGGTGCGATGTTCGGCGATTCTTGTTCAAGCATGGTTTTGATTGTCGGAAATCATGCGGACAATGAGTATTCTTAATGGGTGAATGTGTGTGGCGGTTGCATTCCGGCTTGGGTTTGTCGGAGTGTTCCCGCGTGCTGGAAGTGGGGTTTGCATGGATCAGCGTGACGATACGTTGGCATCATTGGGCGAGGTCAACGATCAGTTGATGGCCAAGAACCATGCGCTGGCCAAGGCGTTGAACCGTGCCACTCAGGAGCTCGCCAAAGCCAAGGCGCAACTGAACCAGTTGGCCGGGCCTCCCATGACTTTTGCCACCATGGTGCGCGTGCATTCCGCTCGAACGGACGAACAGGGTGTGCAGCATGCCAGCGCCGAAGTGATTTCCGGTACGCGACGCATGATCGTGCCGGTTGCGGCGAATGTGCAGGCGTCCAGACTCGAGGCGGGGCGCACTGTGCTGCTCAACGAAAACATGGTGGTGGTTTCGCAGGCTGACACCGACACGTTGGGTTCAGTGCGTACGGTGAAGCAGGTTATTGATGATGGACGATTGCTGGTAGCCGACAATGGAGGCAATGCTACATTGGTCCGTCGTTCGGGCACGTTGTCGAAGGCTGTGATCAATGTGGCCGATCGTGTTACGGTCGATTCGTCCATGCGATTCGCGCTTGCGCTGGTTCCCCCGCAGAATGACGCTGATTTGGTGCTTGAGGAAGTGCCGAATGTCACGTTTGCCGACATTGGCGGTTTGGACGAGCAGATCGAACGTATTCGCGATGCTGTGCAAATGCCGTTCCTACATCGTGAACTGTTCGAACGGTATGATTTGAAGCCACCGAAAGGTGTGCTGCTGTATGGGCCTCCGGGCAATGGCAAAACCCTGATCGCCAAAGCTGTAGCCAATGCGCTTGCCGAAGGCGCGGCCGGCGGCAGGGGTGTGTTCCTGTCGGTGAAGGGGCCGGAACTGCTCAATAAGTTCGTAGGTGAGTCGGAACGGTTGATCCGCATGATTTTCAAGCGCGCGCGTGAACGTGCCGCGGAAGGCAAGCCGGTGATTGTGTTCATCGATGAGATGGATTCGTTGCTGCGCACTCGTGGATCCGGAGTGTCATCGGATGTGGAAACCACCATTGTTCCGCAATTTTTGGCAGAACTTGACGGCGTGGAAACGCTTGACAATGTTATGGTGATCGGTGCATCGAACCGTATCGACATGATTGATCCAGCAGTGCTTCGTCCTGGACGATTGGACGTGAAGATTCGCGTGGAACGTCCGAAGGCGGCACAGGCGGCGCAGATCA
>ENA-OOXP01001865-OOXP01001865.1-human-gut-metagenome-genome-assembly--contig:-NODE-1865-length-12772-cov-3.153967_pt1 | contig 12772 bp, 10 predicted proteins | sample MGYA00241591_ERZ501351 | MGnify/ENA primary metagenome ERZ501351 (study PRJEB25962, sample SAMEA1968361) | human gut metagenome | biome: human gut; feature: human-associated habitat; material: faeces...
ATAAAAATGAGATAATCTAATTAAATAAAAATTAACATTGTAAAATTATAGAACAGTTGATTTTAAAAATAATATAATTTTAATTAAAAATAAAATTATATATATAAGAGATAAAAATAATAATAAATAAAACACTATCTTAAAAAAAATATAGCCTTATAAAATGACAAGACTGTTCCACCTTTTACTGATTAAATATTCTCAGTAAAAGGTGGAACAGTCTGTTAAAAAAAACTAAGAGGTGTTAAAGATGGTTGTACAACAATTAAAGAAACTTGGCGCACGCATTGTATATTACAGAAAAATTCAGTCCGTGACACAGGAAAAATTCGCTCATGCGGTAGGTATTTCACCGCAATATTTATCCAGGATAGAAAATGGAAATTATCCCAAAAGTGTATCTTTGCCTACATTGATGAAGATAGCGGGAGAATTGGGGATTACTACAAGCCAATTGCTGGCCGACATAGAAAAGGAAATAGAGTAAGTATAAGAGAGCAATTGCTGTAAAGGCTTAATTAAAATGCATATATTTATAATATATAAAAATATGAGAAAAGGATGGAAATTTATGAAAACAACTACTAAACAAAAGAAAAGGACGCTGTTAATGATGGCGTTGACAGTTCCATTTCTGCTGCTTAGCAGCACTGAATATTTACCTTCGGCTGAAGCGGCAGGATTGTATACACCGGGGGAAATAACTGATACTACGGTTGCTCCTGGTGCAGCGGATACTGTTTTTGGAGGAGCAGGAACTTATAACATTAATAATAGTGCTGATAATACCCTTACGATTACACTTTCAAATACAGCTAACAGCAGCAAATCAGAAATATTTTCAGCTGGAAACGTAGTTGTAAATGGCAATCTGCACATTGTCCAGGATGGTAATTTGGTAGCGAAGTGTTTGGTTCAGTCAGATTCTTCACTAATTATGAATGGTGACTTCACATCAGAAAAAAAGCTGGATGCTGATGGTCTGAATGTGCATTCTGTTGAAACGCATAGGATCTTAGGTGATGCCACGTTCAACGGGGATTTGAATCTGGAACAGGAAGTGGTAAATACGGGAACGTCGACTTTAGGTGCAGTTACGACCCTGATAATCAAGGGCGGCACAACGAATCTTAATGGCAATGTTCATTTGATTACCAAAGCGGATGGCGAACTCACTAACGGGCTTAATGGGTTATATGTCACTGATAAGGCTGTTTTGAATATTACCGGTGCGAATAAAAATGTGTTTCTTCAGGCGGTAAATAAAAAATCAGATGTCGTATCGGCAAGGAACGGCGCCGTAGTAAATATCAATACCGGTGGTACGACACAGATTATAGGTAATATTGACGCCAAAACATCTGGTGTCATCAACGCAGTTTTTTCTGGTTCTGATTCGTTTTGGTATGGCGATGAAATTTCTGTGTTGGGAAAAGTGAATATCACTTTGAACGATGGGGCTGAATGGGGATATTTTGGTGATAATGGCGTTGGTGTCTATCATTATCAAAATGGTAAAGGTATTACGAATTTAACGCTGAATGGCGGATATGTGAACCTGTTTGACGATTATTTAAAGGGAAAATGGCAGGAGTATGGCCTTTCAGATCAGTACGATGATATTATGGACTTCAAGCACGATTATGTGTATATAAATGATTTAAAAGGCGATGGTGGTTCTTTTAGGTTAAATCTTGATTCTAATGACAAAAGTAACAGCGATATGATCTATATAAATAAATCAACAGATGACGGCGCTGGTTATCATTATTTGCAGGCGCACGCTGATGATGAGTTTGCAGGCATTACGGCTGATAATACTTTGCGTTTTGCCACTGTGGGAGCCGCTGCTGCTGATAAAATAAGTTTCCATGATACAGCCAATGTTTATGGTAAGAAGCTGTGGGATTATAAATTATTGATCGGCAGTGAAGATTATGATATCAATGATCCGGAAAATGACATTTATAATGCCAAGTTTGGCAATGCGTCTTATGTAACAGGAGAAGGTGCCAAAAACTGGTTTATTTACAATGTTATCGAAAATCCTACCGGATCTGTAGAAACGGCTATCGGCGCAGGTCCGGCAGTATATCACATGTGGCGTGAAAATGATCAGATCATGAAACGCATGGGTGACCTGCGTTTCAATGGAGTTGAAGAAAAAGGCGTCTGGTTCAGGCTGAAAAACAGTAAAATCAGCCGTAACGGTGCTTTTGGCTTTGACAGTAAGTATCGTCAATACGAGCTTGGTTATGACAATGTAATAAAACAAACCGACAAATTCACCCGTTATGGAGGCATGTCGCTAAGCTATACCGACATGGATAACGGCTATAATCAGGGCAGTGGCGACAGTGATGGCTTTGCAACTAATTTCTATGTGACACAGATAGGTTCCAAGGGACATTATCTGGATCTGGTAGCTAAATTACAACATATCGAAAGTGATTTTACAGCTGTCAACAAAGATGGAAGTAAAGTTACCGGCGATTTCGATAATACCGGTATTTCGCTCAGTGCGGAATACGGACGTAAGAATGCGTTGGCTGACAGCGGATGGTATATCGAACCGCAGGTACAATTGACCTTGGGTTATTTGGGTGGCAGCAGATATAAAACCAGTAATGATCTGGAAGTGCAGCAGGGCAGTATTACAAGCGCTTTAGGAAGACTGGGTTTCAATATAGGCAAAGATATAAACTCTAAAACTAATATATATATCAAAGGTAGCTGGATGCATGAATTCGGCGGTTCTTATAAGTCAACTCTGCATGATTACACTGGCGGTGATCATGTGACTATTGAACAGAGCTATAATGATACCTGGTTTGAATATGGTGTCGGTGCGTCGATCCAGACAGGAAAAAACAATCAAATCTATTTTGATGTAGAACGCAGTGCAGGCAGTGATTTCAAAAAAGACTGGAACTGGAATGTCGGTGCACGCTGGAGTTTCTAAATAATTTTGTTTTTCATTAAGGTAGCAACCCTCTCCTTGATTGAAAATATTTCCCCAATCAACCTGCTTGAATAAGCAGGTTGATTTTTGTATATGTAACAAATCCGACTATGGCGGGATTATTGCATGTATAAAAGCAGCACCTGTTTCAAAGTATGAATGTAGTTGCTGTTTTTTTGAATAATATTTAGGAAGGCTGATGTTGCTGAAACTGTAGACAAAAAAGAATTAATAGCATATAATTTGATGTAATATAAATAAAATAGTTAGAAGAATTTCAATAATATGCTTGTGTAATAATTTATGGGGAATTAAAAAGTTGGGTGTGAAAACGTGTACCATTATAAATTACAGGTATTGATTTTAAGCCAGGATAATCGTATATATGATGCTGTCAGTGCTCTTGAACCGCTGGCTGGTTTTGAGCACGAGCTGCTTTTAAGGCAGTCGGCAGACGCAGCTGTTAAAACTGCTGATGTTATTGTCTGTGAATTGTCAGGAGCAGTTTTGGCAGAGCTTGTCAAAAACTCAAAGCCGGATGCCGCAATAGTTTTTTGTGCTGAGCCGCAGACTGCAGAGCAGCTGGATGCAGCTGTTTACCAGTCGCTGACAGATCTTTGGATCAGGCCATGTACTGAAGCTTTTGTGGCTTTTAGGCTGCACAGACTTTTTGAACATATCAAGATCATAAAAGACTGTCATTTGGCGCAGCGTTATCTTGATACCGGGATCAACAGTATTCCCAGCCTGATCTGGTTTAAAGATATCCGCGGCGCGCATTTAAAGGTCAATGACAGTTTTTGCCGTGCCGTTGGTAAGACCAAGGCAGATGTTGAGGGCCGCGGCCATTATTATATCTGGGATATGAAAAAGGAAGAATACGAGCAGGGTGAGTATATTTGTCTGGAATCGGAAGGGATCGTCCTGCAGGAAAAGAAAACCTGTATTTTTGACGAAAAGGTCAAAACTAAGCATGGAATGCGGCAGTTTAAGACTTACAAGTCGCCGATTTTTGATGATAATGAACAGTTGATCGGTACTGTTGGCATCGCGCACGACGTTACTGATCTGGAAAATATGGGGGCGGAGCTGGAAGTTATCCTGCGTAATCTTCCTTTTGCGGTTTTGCTGACTAACGAGGCCGGCAAGATCATCAATGCCAATGATATCTGCTCGCAGTATTTTACAGAAGGAAAAGAAGCTATGATCGGGCAGGAGTATCAGCAGTGGAAGCAGCAGAATTTAGCTGATATGAGTGAGATCAATGCAAAAGGCTATGCCGATGCAAAAGTGCTTGTCGGTCGGCGTGAAAAAAATCTGGAGATTTACGAAAAGCCTATTTTTGATGTTTTCGGTACGGCTGTAGGTATGCTGTGTATGTGCCGAGACGTAACCGTTGAACGGCTGCTGGAAAAGAAAATTATTTACAGTGCCAACACCGACCAGCTGACAGATCTTTATAACCGCCGTTATTTTTATGAATATATGACGCGTAATAAAATCATGTCTAAGCATGTCAACCTTTTTTATATCGACCTTGATAATTTTAAAAAGATCAACGATGAATATGGACATCAGGCCGGAGATACGGTTTTGGTAATGGTAGCCAAGCTGCTGAAGCAGACCTTCGGAGCTGAATTTATTGCCCGTGTAGGCGGCGACGAGTTTTTAGCGGTAGTTTTAGGCTCGAAGACAGATGCGGAGCTGGCAATTTTGGCAGAAAGATTTTTGAGCAGTCTGCAGCAGACGATTGCCGACAATGCTAAGTTCGCCGTGCTGTCAGCCAGCATCGGTATTGCCGTCAGTAATGCGCTTACGGATGTCGACCTGCTGATACGTCAGAGTGACTCGGCCTTGTACGAAGCCAAAAGAAACGGCAAGAAACAGTATAAAATATATCACAAATGACCATAAAAGCACTTTGCCGGGTATATAAAGGTAAAGTGCTTTTAGTTTTCCGGCGCATCAGAAAAAATTTATTGATATTTTAACAATGATAATGTAATTATTATTTGTTGCAATTATAATCATTAATGGTTAAAATTAAGATATAAATAAAATATATTGATAAAAGGAGCGATTATTATGGCAGTTGTACATATTACTAATGAAACTTTCGAAAAAGAAGTTATGCAGGCTGAAGGGAAAGTCCTGGTAGATTTTTGGGCGTCTTGGTGCGGCCCCTGCCGTATGCTGGGACCGGTTATTGATCAGCTGGGCAGCGAACTGACTGATGTGAAAGTCTGCAAGATCGATGTTGATGCCAATCAGGATCTGGCAGCAAAGTATAATGTTGAAACGATTCCTACCCTGGTCGTGTTTGAAGGCGGCAAGGAAGTGAAACGTTCTGTCGGCGTACAGCCGAAGCCGGCTATTTTGGCAATGCTGAAATAAATTGCGGCTGGGAAGCGGTGAAACTATGACTGAAAAACAAATTATGACTGATGTTTTGATCGTCGGCGCAGGTACTGCGGGCTTGACGGCGGCAGTCTATGCCGCTCGTGCTGGTAAATCTGTTAAACTGGTCGAGCAGTATTTGCAGGGCGGGCAGATCATCAATGCTTCGCATGTAGAGAATTTCCCCGGCTTTGAATCCATTGCCGGCTTTGAATTTGCCGAAGCACTTTATAATCAGGCTATTAAAATGGGTGCGGAAATCGTTTACGATAAAGTGACCGGACTGCAGGATTACGGCAGCCATAAAGGCGTACAGACTGAATATGGCGGCGAACTGCTTGCAAAAGCAGTGATTCTGGCGACCGGTGCGCGGGTGCGTCCGCTGGGCCTGGAAAATGAAGACCGTTTTATTGGTTCAGGCGTTTCCTACTGCGCTACCTGTGACGGAGCCTTTTTTAAAGATAAAAACGTGGCCGTCGTCGGCGGCGGTAATACAGCGCTCGATGATGCGCTGGTATTGAGCTTTACCAGTAAAAAGGTTTATCTCATCCATCGCAGCGATACTTTCAGCGGCGAAAAACGGTTGCTGGAAAAGCTGCAGGAGCATGATAACGTTGTTTTCATTCTTGACAGTGAAGTAACAGCCATCAATGGCTCTGAACGGCTGGAGTCTCTGGGCATCCGCAATAAGGTCAGCGGCGAGGAACAGACGCTGGATGTCGATGCCGTTTTTATTGCTATCGGCCATGTTCCGGATAATAAAGCTTTCGCGTCTTTGGTTGAGCTGGACGCTTATGGTTACATTAAAACTGATGAAAATTGTGCGACTTCCTGTCCCGGCATTTATGCTGCCGGCGACGGCCGCGTTAAAAAGGTGCGCCAGCTGACGACGGCTGCCGCTGATGGTACGGAAGCTGCCCTGGCAGCTTGCGATTACATTGACCTTTTATGATGGACGAATGGGTGGAACAATCTTTTTAAGGATCGTGATACCTGATGAATATTGATTTGGATATGTACCAAATGACTGCTGTAGCAGTAGTTGTATACTATGTTGGCCTGCGTTTAAAACGCAGGTTCAATATTTTTGACCAGTACTGTATCCCGGCTCCGGTTATCGGCGGCGTTCTGTTTTCGCTGCTGAATCTGGTCATGACGACCGGAGGTTTTTGGCATTTGACGCTGGATACATCGCTGCAGGGATTTTTTATGACGATGTTTTTTACCAGCATTGGTTATACGGCCAGCTTGCGTATGCTGAAAGAAGGCGGACTCAGCGTTTTGAAGCTGGTAGCTGTCTGCGCCGTGCTTATCGTTCTGCAGAACCTTGTTGGTATCGGACTGGCCTCGATTTTTAATTTGGGGCCGCTGATCGGTATGGCAACGGGTTCGATCCCGATGGTCGGCGGGCATGGTACGGCTGGTTCCTTCGGTCCTCTGCTCGAACAGATGGGTGCGCAGGGGGCGGCGACTGTGGCTATTGCTGCAGCAACCTTCGGTCTGGTTATGGGCAGCGTTATCGGCGGGCCGATCGCCCGTTATCTGATCGATAAAGACAATCTTTTCTGTTTTGAATGTGTGCAGGAGCCGGTGCATAAAACTCCTGTTGTCGGGAAGGAAGCTTATGCTGTCGATAAAGAATATTTCCTTTTCGGCATCGGTCAGCTTTTGGTGGCAATGGGTATCGGGTCATGGATCACAGGCCTGATAACATCTTTTGGTGTTACCTTCCCGTCGTACATCGGGGCGATGCTGGCGGCTGCTGTTATTCGCAACCTGTCCGACCTGACCGGAAGGTACGAAGTTTTTTCCAAAGAAATCGACGTTATGGGCAGCGTGTCGCTGTCGATCTTCCTTTCAATGGCACTGATGGGCCTGAAATTGTGGCAGCTCAGCGAACTGGCACTGCCGCTGGTGGTAATGCTGCTGGCGCAGACGGCGATGATGGCTTTGTTTGCCCGCTTTGTTATTTTCAATTTAATGGGGCGTGATTATGAGGCCGCTGTTATTACCGCTGCCGGCTGCGGCTTCGGTATGGGTGCCACACCTAATGCCATGGCTAATATGAATGCTATCGTTGCACGTTACGGACCGGCGCCTAAAGCTTATTTTATCGTACCTTTGGTCGGCAGTCTGTTCATTGATTTTATTAATGCCTTTATTATTACCCTGTTTTTGAATATGTTTTAAAGTGCTGTTAATAAAAAATACCACCCTTTGGGTGGGATTTTTTATTTTTCTTATTTTGTTTTTACTTAAAACCTTCCAGCAGTTTGTTAAAGTTTGCCTGCGGCATTTTTTCAACGTTTTTAATAGTGTTGAAACCGGCAAGGCCGCTGGCCTGTTCGTAAGAAGCGCGGTCGTTTTCGTACAGCAGCCCGGTCAGCATACCTTCTTTTTCCATAATATGCCGTGCGGCCGCACCTTTATCATGCGGGTCGTAGCCGGCAATATCTTTGACGTCGCTCAGATGCTCGCGGAACCATTCATAAGTATTGGTATGGTTAAAAGTTACGCAGGGGCTGAACACATTCACGAAGGAAAAACCCTCGTGACGTACGGCTGCGACGATCAGATCTACCAGCTGCGGCAGCTGGGCTGAAAAGCCCTGCGCTACAAAAGTTGCTCCGGAAGCTAAAGCCAGTTCCAAAGCAGCGATCGGGGTCTCGATATTGCCTGTCGGCGTGGTCTTGGTTTTAAAGCCAACATCACTGCGGGGAGATGTCTGACCTTTGGTAAGGCCATAGACATGATTATCCATCAGGATATAAGTGATATTGACATTGCGGCGCATAGCATGGATAGTATGCGCTGTGCCAATGGCAAAGCCGTCGCCGTCGCCGCCGCAGGCGATAACGGTCAATTCAGGGTTTGCCAGCTTAACGCCCTGGGCAAAAGGCAGAGCGCGGCCATGAGTTGTGTGCATGCCGTAGGCGTATAGATAACCGCCGATACGGCCGCTGCAGCCAATGCCGGAAACCAGTGCCAGTTGATGCGGTTCCAGATTTAGTTTTACTGCTGCCTGCTGCAGAGCCATTTGAACGGCGTAATCACCGCAGCCCGGACACCAGTTGGGTTTTACCTGATTTTGAAAACTAGCTAAATTCGACATCTTACAGCACCTCCTTGCATTTGGCCAGCAATTCTTCTTTATAGAAAATATCACCGTTGTATTTTAAGATAGAATGCAGCTCCGGACAGGGCGGTACATTCATTTTTATCAGCCGTGCCAGCTGTGCCGTGGCATTGTGCTCGACGACGACGATTTTTTTCGCTTCCTGCAGATAATGGTTGAGAGCGCAGACCGGGAAGGGCGATAACAGCCGAATCTGGACATGATTGACGCGCAGGCCTTTTTCGCGCAGCTCCTCAGCCACTTCGCTGATGACGGCACGGGTGCCTGCCATACCAATGATCAGCAGATCGCTTTGCGGATAGGGAGCATCCTCATAAATCGGGCTTTCAAATGTATCAACAACGCTGCGGACCTTGCGCAGGCGTTTATCGGACTGTGCTGTACGCATGGCCCTGTTTTCAGAAGGCCGGCCGACCTCATCATGCTCCAGGCCGGTGCCGAGGCTGATGCCGTTTGGCGTGCCGGGCAGGACTCGCATGGAAATGCTGCCTTCTGCTTCCAGATCATAGCGTTTAAAATACTCCGGCGATTTGATTTCCGGCAATCCGTCCTTGACCAGCTTGCCGCGCCGCACCTGCAGTTTGCCGTAATCAAGGCTGGTTACGGACTGTTTGCCTAAAGACAGCTGCAGGTCAGAAAGCACGATGACCGGACATTGATATTCTTCAGCCAGATTAAAGGCTTCAAAAGTGTCGTAAAAAGATTCTTCTATAGAAGAAGGCGAAATAACGATTTTGGCAGTGTCTCCGTGTGTATTATAGATCGCTGCCATCAGGTCTGACTGCTCATGCTTGGTCGGCAGGCCGGTACTGGGGCCGCCTCTCTGTGTATCGATCACGACCAGCGGGGTCTCCGTCATTTCCGCCAGGCCGATTGCTTCCGCCATCAGCGATAAGCCTGGGCCTGCTGTCGCAGTAAAAGCGCGGGCGCCGGCATAAGCTGCGCCGATAGCCATCGTACAGGCCGAGATCTCGTCTTCCGTCTGCAGCATCACGCCGCCTTCGGCAGGTGCGTATTTTACCATATATTCCATAATTTCTGAAGAGGGAGTTATCGGATAGGCCGACATGAATTTGGCGCCTGAGGTCAAAGCCCCCAGAGCGACTGCTTCATTGCCCAGCATAAACAGCTTCGGCTGTGGATTTTCCAGCTCCGGCATCGTAAAGGCTGCCAGCAGATCATGATAATTATTTTTAATATATTCGTAGCCTGTTTCCAGCGCCAGGCGGTTTGTTTCCATGATCTCGGCGCCTTTGCGGCCGTATTGTTTTTCCAGCAGCGGCAGCAGTTTGACAGTATCGATGCCCAGTAAAGCGGCGGTGATGCCTAAAGCCAGAATGTTTTTCGGCAGTGTTTTACCGTCTGCTTTGCTCAGTTCGTTCCAGGATAGAGCAACAGTGCGTACCTTTGGCTTTTTACCTTCCAGCCAGGCAGCATCGGTAACTAAAATGCCTTCAGCCGTCAGTTCAGGCGCATCCACCTCCAGTGTGTCCGGGTCCATCGCGATCAGCAGATTGCAGCTGCTGGCGATCGTAGCTACCGGATGGTTGGCGATACGCAGCTTATAGCTGGTGTGGCCGCCCTTGATCCGGGACGAAAACTGACGGTAACCATAAACGTCATAGCCCAGAGAGCATAAAGCTGCGGCGAAAATCTCACCCAGGCTCTCTAAGCCTTCGCCCTGCTGGCCGCCGGCCTTCCACGATAATTCTTGTTTTTTCATACAATATCCCTCCTTATTAAAAGGTTTTTTAGTACAGGTATTTACCCGGGAGAAGTTTAAAAAATTCACCCTGTGCAGATAAGTTTCTGTATCTATAGTTTAACCTATTTTTGCGGAAAATAGCAGTAGCAATTAGATTTAAAAACTTTTTAAATATGTTGAAAATAGCCTGCAGATACGGCAGTACAGCTGCAAATAAGTAATTTATAAAAGCATAGCCTGTAAAAATAATTTTTCGTTGGCAAACAGGACGCGGCAACGCTTTGGTAAAAACAGCGAATTATCCGAAAATAAAGAAAAATACAATCATTAGTTATATTTTTAACAAAATAACTTGCAATAATTCTGAAAATAATGTAAAATATGTCCAAACAATGAATTATATATAGGATAATAATTGTTTTTTTAACCTGTTTATAATGCGTTGAGGAAAGTATCGAAGCAAAGCAGTGCGCCGAGTAGAGGAAACTAGGTAACTCGCATGAAGCAAACTGATGCGCACAGATTCCTTTCCGGGACGTTTTATAAAAATAAAACATTTCCGAAGGAGGAAATAACAATGAAAAAATCTTTAGTATTAGCAATGGCAATGGCTTTGGGCGTAACTGCTTCTGCCTATGCTGCAAACCCCTTCTCCGATGTACCTGCAGGTCATTGGGCATATGATTCCGTAAACAAACTGGCAGCAGCTGGTATCGTTGACGGTTATGGCAACGGCACTTTTGGTGGCGATCGTCTGATGACCCGTTACGAAATGGCTCAAATCGTTGCTAAAGCAATGGCAAAAGGCGCTAACGTAGATCGTTTGGCAGCTGAATTTGCTGACGAGCTGGACAGCCTTGGTGTTCGCGTTGCAGCTTTGGAGAAAAAATCCGACAACGTTAAAATCACTGGTCAAATCCGTGCTCATTATGAAAGTTATGACAAACAAAGATTAGGTAAAAATACGAATGCAACCAGTGCTTTGCGTTCTCGTATTTGGTTGACCGGCCAAGTCAATGAAGACTGGAAATACACTGGTATGTTGCAAAACGAACAAGATTTGCTTGACGACAAAGGTAATGAAAAAACTGATTTCCAACGCGCTTTCGTTAGTGGTCGTATCGGTGGTATTAAAGTAGAAGCTGGCCGCAATAACACTGTTCTTGGCGGTGGTGTAGGCAATATTCTCAGTAACCGTACTGACGCTGTAAAATTGGGATTTGGCAAAGACGTTAAATTTGGTCTGCAATATGGCCGTGTAGATCCTGGTAGCGATGCTCCCAAAACTGATACCTATTGGGCTGCTACCTTGGGTGGTAAAATTGGCGCTCTTGGTTTGAATGCTGGTTACTATGATTTTGATAATGTTTATAAATTAGGTAATGGTGGATATGCAGCTAAAGGTGGCCAGGATGATAAGATTTGGAGCATTGGCGCTGACTATAGCTTTGGGGATTTAGTACTTGACGCTACTTACTTGAAATCTGATGTTGATAAAATCAATGGTAGCTCTGTTGATGAAGATGGTTATGTAATTGGCTTGACTTATAAAGGTGCTAAAGCTGCTAAAGCTGGTTCCTATGGTATCTACGCTAAATACTATGAACAAGGCGCCGGCACCTACATTCACCATGGTATGAATACCAACTTAGCTAATGATTTTGGAACTTACGGTTTCAAAGGATTTATGGTTGGTGCTAACTATGCATTAGCAAAGAATATTGTTGCAGCAGTTGAATATTCTGATTTTGATGCTAAAAATACTGTAGATGGTGTAAAACCGAAATCTGATAAAACTATCTGGTCTGAAGTTATCTTCACTTTCTAATTTTAGTGAAGCTGTTTTTTCGAAGGGCGATCTTATGATCGCCCTTTTTATATGTCAAATCAAATATTATTATGTTTGCTGGGATAATATCTGCTAATGCACTATTATTTTAAACTAATTTATGTTAAAATAACTTATAATTGGTAGTTATTTGGAGGAGGTTATATTCATGAAAAATATTCTGCGTTATTTATTGCTGGCTTTGGTTGTGGTTGGCTTTACTGTCCCTGTTTTTGGTAAAGTCGAAGCTGCTAAAATAGCTATTTTGCCTTTGGCAAATAATGTAGCAGATGATGAGCTTTCCGGTCAGATTTTCTTTAATGAATGTATGGATTATTTTAAATTCCCCGAATTTGATATGGTTGATGATGCTGTGCTTGACAAAGCTTTGAAAGAAGAAAATTATGCTACTGTCGGAAAAAATGGTCCTGACGAAGCAATGCTCAAACGTATTATGGCTAAAACAGGCGCTGATATGGCCTTGATGATGAGCCTGGATGAACTGAGCTTGGAGCCAATGATGGGTATGCGTGAGGATTATTATAAATTTATTATTAAAGCCCGTATTATGTATGTCAACGGCATTACCGGGAAGGTAACTAAAGATCGCGTTAACGATGAGGAAATGGTTGAATATCCTATCATTGTACGCAGTGACTATACACATGATGAATTCCGTAATACCGTAATTCGTGAATTGAAAAAAGTCGCTAAATTTTAATATTATTTCTAAAACCGGCAATC
>ENA-OOXP01001880-OOXP01001880.1-human-gut-metagenome-genome-assembly--contig:-NODE-1880-length-12714-cov-2.765068_pt1 | contig 12714 bp, 10 predicted proteins | sample MGYA00241591_ERZ501351 | MGnify/ENA primary metagenome ERZ501351 (study PRJEB25962, sample SAMEA1968361) | human gut metagenome | biome: human gut; feature: human-associated habitat; material: faeces...
TTGACTGCATATCTCGGACTCCAATCTGCTTCAACATAGGTCTCAATCTGTCTCGAAATAAATTTAAAACAGCTTCTAATATTTCAAAAACGAGGTAAATATACATAAAAAATGTGATTTTACCAATTCTTCACAATTCGACAAGTAAACAGAAACCATCATTTTTCATGAACAAAAAAAGGAGAAAAGTGTTTAATCAATAATAGCTTTAATAAACAAAATCTTCCTAAACATGATAAAATCGGACATAGGCCTCGTAGGACTGGCTGTTATGGGTGAAAATTTAGCCCTCAACCTCGAACAAAAAGGTTATCGGGTATCATTATATAATCGATTGCGGGAAAACAGTCCGCAAGCGGTAGATTCATTTCTCGCCAATAAAGGGAAAAACAAACATTTCATCGGTACACACTCGCCCAAAGAATTTATCGAATCATTGAAATCCCCTCGAAAAATTTTACTTATGATACGAGCCGGACACCCCGTAGACGAAATGATTACAACATTACTTCCCTTTCTCAAAAAAGGCGATACAATCATAGACGGCGGAAATTCGGATTATCGAGATACTCAACGTCGTGAAAACGAATTGCGGGAAAAAGGAATATTTTTTGTAGGCTGCGGTATTTCGGGCGGAGAAGAAGGAGCTCTCCACGGGCCATCGATTATGCCGGGAGGATCAGACGAAATCAAAAAAGAAATATTACCCGTTTTACAAAACATAGCTGTGCATCTCGACGACGGGACTCCCTGCTGCTCATGGATCGGGCCCGACGGTTCGGGACACTTCGTAAAAACAGTTCACAACGGTATAGAATACGGAGATATGCAACTGATAGCCGAGGCGTATTCCCTATTGAATATTTTGCAAAAAGGAGACCATGAAGCCACTGCCCAAACTTTCGAATCATGGAACAAAGGTGTTCTGGACAGTTATTTGATAGGAATAACAGCACCCATATTACGATATAAAGATACCGACGGTAAATCCCTAATCGACAAAATAGCAGACCGTGCGGGACAAAAGGGAACAGGAAAATGGAGCATAGAGGCTGCCATCGACAGCGGAACCACGCTATCTGTTACTGCCGAGTCGGTTTTTGCCCGACTCTTATCGAATCGCACAACAGAGCGAAACAAAGCACATCGTTTATACCCCGAAACCGATCCGGCTCCGATATTCGAACTTAGCGTAGACGACATACATCATGCTCTTTACGCCTCCAAAATCATCGCATATACACAAGGGTTCGATTTATTGTACAACATGTCCGAAAAACATAACTGGCAGCTCAACCTCGCCGATATAGCGACTATATGGAGAAAGGGTTGCATCATACAATCTCGATTTCTCTACGAAATAGCTCAGGCTTACAAACTGACGAATGAATACGAAAACTTACTATTCACACCTTATTTCAGGGAAAAAATAATTTTATGTCTCCCGTTTTGGCGGAAAGTAGTTCAAACGGCCATAGCAGCAGGGATAGCCATACCCGGGACAGCCTCGGCATTAGCATGGTTCGACGGTTTTAGATGTAAAAAATCATCGGCCAACCTGATACAAGCGCAACGAGACTACTTCGGTGCTCATTTGTATGAAAGAATCGATGCTCCGGCAGGTACGTTTTTTCACACCGACTGGAACCGACACGGAGACGGAACGACCTCCGGTAACTATTCTCTATAAAAACAAACAAAAAATTTCGATATGAACAAAATACCCGAAAGCCAAATTCTGATTATCTTCGGAGCATCAGGTGATTTAACCCATCGGAAACTCATACCCTCGTTATTCGAGCTATTCGAAAGGAAACTTCTTCCCGACAAATTTTTAATCGTAGGTGTTTCCCGGACAAAACAAAGTACTGAAGAATTCCGACAATCCTTGCATTCATCTATCATTGGTAACGGAAAGACCTATGCCACGGATAATCCTTATCTAAAAAACTTCCTCAGAGAAATATACTATATCTCTTGCGATACTACCGACTGCAATGCATACGTCGCTTTATTCAGAGAAATAGAACAATTGCGCAATGCCGCCGGCATAGAAGATAACATGTTGTTTTATCTCGCTACGCCGCCTCAGATGTATGCAACTATCCCCATCTGCATACAAGCCCAACAACAAAACATCTCTAAAAACGGTTGGCGGAGAATCATTATAGAAAAGCCGTATGGAAGTAACGAAGATGAAGCGAAACAACTCGACAAATTATTATGCGGAATATTCCCCGAACGAGAAATCTACCGTATAGATCATTTTTTGGGAAAAGAAACTGTTCAAAACATTTTAGTCCTGCGCTTCGCCAACAGCATTTGGGAACCTCTTTGGAATCGGAATTACATAGACCACATAGAAATAACGGCCACCGAAACCTTAGGAGTGGAACAACGAGGTAATTACTACGATTCGGCCGGTGCTCTGCGAGACATGGTACAAAGTCATCTCATGCAAATCATGGCATTTATCGCTATGGAACCACCCTCCTCTTTCGAAACCGAAGCAATTCGCAATGAAATCAGTAAAGTATTCCGGTCATTACGTCCACTCTCTCCCGACGATATAGCGCATAACACACTGCGGGCACAATACTCCGAAGGGAAATTAAACGGAACAAAACTTCCCGGATACCGAGAAGAACCGAACGTAAATAAGCAATCGACGACAGAAACCTTTGTCGCTCTAAAATTATACATAGATAATTGGCGGTGGGCTCATGTTCCATTTTATATTTATACGGGGAAACGATTATCCGAAAAGAGGTCTGAAATCATCATACATTTCCGTTCCACGCCACAGGCATTATTTCCGGGACAATGTTGCGGAGACTCTTGCAATCAACTCATCATTACTCTACAACCCGACGAAAGCATCCGGTTACGTTTCGGTTTAAAACAGCCCGGAACCAACTTCGAGGTACAGCAAGTGAGCATGGATTTTTTCTACAACTCACTTATCCCGAATAAATTACCGGATGCTTATGAACGGCTTCTTCTCGATGCCATGCGAGGCGACGCTCTACTATATTCGCGAAGCGATGCTCTGGAACTGAGCTGGCACTATTTGGCCCCTCTCATCGACCACTGGGAAAAAGAAAAAGAAGAGAATCTCGTATTTTATCCGGCCGGTAGTCCGATACCTCGCGAGATTACCCATATATATTCTCACCCGTATGTGCTCGAAGCACCTGTTTGCACCCCCAACCCATAACATAATAAACAACATCATGAATCAAACCATCGTACAATTCTATCCAGACGCAACTAAATCGCTGATAGCCCTCACCAACGCCTTACTCATATCGGCTGCCGCACGTACAAAGAAACCTTTTTACTTGGCCCTATCGGGAGGAGAGACAGCTCGCTCACTTTTCGAAATATGGAAAAATCAATATAATGATCCCAAACGGTGGAAAAACGTACATTTCTTTTGGGTAGATGAACGATGCGTATCGTCTGAAAACGAAGAAAGCAATTATCATTGGGCTGAAAAACTGTTTTTCAAACCCGTAGGTATAAATCCGAACCACATTTACAGAATACAAGGAGAAGATATTCCCTACCGAGAAGCTGAAAGATACTCCCGATTGGTCGCAGAAATGCTGCCCGACAGTAACGGAGTACCACAATTCGACTGTACCCTGCTCGGCATCGGCGAAGACGAGCACATCGCATCCATATTCAATAACGATACCGATTTATTAAAATCGGACGACCTTTATGCTGTGTCACGACACCCGGCAACCGGGCAAAGACGAATTACTCAAACCGGAGAAGTCATTTTAGCATCCCGTGAAATCCTTATCGCTCTGGTGGGAGAACGAAAAAAAGAACTGCTCCATCGGTTAGTAGCCAGAAAAGATCAAACGATTACCCCTGCTACATACATACTTTCACACACTTCACGAGCAACTATATTCACCGAGATAGAACTCAATAGCAAAGAGTTGTCATTCCAATAAATCCGGGCGTAAGCGTCGGGTACGTTCGAGTGACTGCTCGTGTTTCCATTCGTCGATTTTACGTTGATGTCCCGAAAGCAACACATCGGGAACTCTCCAACCTTTATATTCCGCCGGGCGCGTATAAACGGGCGGAGCCAATAAATTGTCCTGAAAGGAATCGGATAAAGCCGACTGCTCGTCACCGATAGCTCCCGGTATAAGACGCACGATAGCATCGCACATGATCGCAGCGGCCAGCTCTCCCCCGGTGAGGACATAATCTCCTATCGTCACCTCCTTCGTCACGAAATGTTCCCGTATGCGGTAATCGATACCTTTATAATGACCGCACAGAATAATGAGATTACCCGCCATCGACAAACGGTTAGCCATAGGCTGGTCGAATCGCTCTCCGTCGGGAGTTGTAAAAATCACCTCATCGTAATTCCGCTCGCTTTTCAATTGAGTGATAGCCCGATCCACAGGCTCTATCTGCATGACCATACCGGCCTCTCCCCCGAATGGATAGTCGTCGACTCGCCGATGTTTATCCAACGAGTAATCCCTCAGATTGTGAACCACGATCTCGACCAACTTTTTATCTTGGGCTCTTTTCAGAATAGAATAATTCAGCGGGCTTTGCAATAACTCTGGCAATACGGTAATAATATCAATGCGCATCATAGCTCTCAATTTGCCGACAAAAGTAGCCTTTTCTAACGGGTTTCACAAATAGAGAAAATTTTTATCCCAGAAGTTAAGTGCTGCTCGAATTTGTTTTGTAATTTTGCCATACGTTGTCAAACGCAGATAACATGCATACCATAGGTAAAATATTGAAAACTATACGGGAAGAACGTGGGTTACAACTTCGACAGGTCGCTATCGAATCGAATATCGATTTGACTCTGTTGAGCCGTGTCGAAAATGGGAAACGAATGCCTTCCGAGAGCTTACTCATCAAATTAGCGGAAACTTACGGGCTCGACAGTAACCTGCTAGTCCTGCAATTAGTAAGCGATAAAATTTTAGAAATAAGCGAGCAGTATCCCGACCATACCATCGAAGCCCTGAAAGTCGCTCAGGAAAAAGCCCGACTCGGAGAGCGATACATCTCGTTCTTCATGAACTCGTTCATATCTCGCCCCATCGGGCTGGAAAGCCGCCGTTACATTGGAAACAAAACCAAACTGACCGATTGGATCATGGAAACTATTCGGCGGGAATGCCCCGAGGCGCATTCGTTCTGCGATATTTTTGCTGGAACCGGTGCTGTGGCCGGGAAAGCAATACCCTATTACGACCAAGTGATATTCAACGATTTGCTTTGTGCCAACCGAGTCATCTATCAAGGTTTCTTCGAAAAAGGAGAATGGAACAGGGATAAATTATGTACAATCCTCGACGAGTATAATCACACCGATTACAACTCTTTGGAGGATAATTATTTTTCAATAAACTTCGGCGGTAAATATTTCGATTATGGAGTTTCGAAACTCATCGGATATGTTCGCCAGAACATAGAAGACCGTCGAGGAGAACTCACAGACAAAGAATATAACATTCTACTCTCCACCCTCATTTACAATATGGATCGCATAGCCAACACCGTAGGGCATTTCGATGCCTACATACAAGGAAAGGAGATAGAAAAAAAATCCCTCACCCTCCGGTTAATAGACGCTCGAAGCTATGACAATGTAGCAATTTACCAAGAAAACAGCAACACGCTGGCTCGAACACTGCATGCCGACATCGTCTACATGGATCCACCCTATAATTCCCGCCAATATTGCGATGCCTACCATCTCTATGAAAATCTGGTCCGTTGGGAAAAACCGGAGGTAAAAGGAGTAGCCGGAAAATTCAACCAAAAAGACAAGAAAAGCGACTTTTGTACCATGAAGGCGGTCGATGCTTTCGCCGACCTCGTCGACAATCTACACACGAGATACATTGTACTGTCATACAACAACATGGCAAAAAAAGGGAATGGGCGATCCAATGCAAAAATGGACGATACCGACATCATGCGTATACTCGAAGCCAAAGGCCGAGTACAAGTTTTTTCCCATGACCACAGACCATTTACCACGGGAAAGTCGAATATTAAAAACCATCAAGAACGCCTATTTATATGTGTATGCGACAATCACTAGACTTTCCGAACCGGATACAATCACCTCTCAATTATACAGGTGGAAAATTCAGGCTATTACCGCAAATCCTGCCCTTGTTTCCCGCAAACATCGATGTGTTGGTAGACCTGTTCTGCGGTGGCGGTAACGTAGGAATCAACACATCGGCAGAGAGAATCGTCTTGAATGACTCGGACAAGAACGTCATACGCATTTTCAGATTATTCCGGCAATACCCCACCGAACAGATTTTAGAGATAATCGACGGCATCATCGACCGGTACGGCCTGTCGGACAGTCGCACGAACGGATATGCGTTTTACCAATGCGAAAGCGCGAGAGGTTTGGGTACATATAACAAGGAAGGATATAACCGGCTGCGTAGCGAGCTGAATAATATGAAAAGGAGGAACGACCGTTATTTCTTCATGCTGTTCACCCTCATCGTGTTTGCCTTCAACAATCAAATACGGTTCAACGAAAAAAGAGAATTCAATCTTCCGGTGGGGAAACGCGACTTCAATAACAACATGAGGAACAAAGTGAGGCATTTTGCCGAAGCCATCAAAAATCCCCATATCGAACTGTCGTCCAACGATTTTCGGAGAATTCCATTCGATGGGCTGTCCGAACACAGTCTCATTTATGCCGATCCCCCTTATTTGATAACCTGCGCCACCTACAACGAAAATAACGGCTGGAACGCCCGGCTCGAAAAACAACTGCTCACTTACCTCGACCGGGCGAACGACAGAGGAATAAAATTCGCCTTGTCGAACGTTCTGAAAAACGGAGACAAAGAAAACACGATATTGGCCGAATGGTTAGAACGGAATCCCATGTATATCCGTCACGATTTGAATTACAATTACAGCAATTCGAGTTATCACAAAAAAGACAGGAGCAAACATTCCACCGAAGTACTAATCACCAATTTCGAATGAAGTATGTGTACATATAAAAGCTATTGTTGGTCGATGGGAACCACGAGTTTCAGGACTGCCGATTTCAATCAAAAAATCGAAAGACAATTGACTCTTCTTTCCAAGTTTTGGGAGGTTCATACCGATGTCGTTTGGTCGGGGAACGACGAGATACAATCTTTGTACTACGACTTCATGAAAGACAACGATTTTCTTACCGGCGATGCACCCAACAAACCCAAAGATGCCCGGGAAAAAACATCGGGGTTGATTGATTTGGGATTGATCGATAACGAACGAAGACCGACTGCCGCCGGAGAATCATTACGACAAATCACCTCCAACGGAGATTTCCGACCGAATAATCTGCTGCAAATTCCGGCCGATAGCTACATTTATTTCAAACAGATGCTCAAAACGAGCAACGACGTAGACGGTGAAATCGTACGACTGTTCGTCGTACTGGTTCTCGCTTTGAAACAGCTGGAATATCTCACACAAGAAGAGTTCACCTACCTGCTGCCACTCATTACCACTTCCCGAAAATTCAGAACAATCGTCGATTGCATAAAACGATTGCGAAAAGGAGATATCACAATCGACGAAATCATCGTCGATACACTCTTGACGATGGAGAATTACCGGGAAGCGAGGCTATATCTTTTGGAGAGACCGGTATCCGAACATGTGATTTGCCAAGCGGGAATCAACCGCAAAAGTCGTCAATACGACAGCACATACTACCCGCTCTACCGCACTATCGAGTCATTGGATAGAAACAACGCTCAATCCATTCTCGATTTGTTACAAGCCTGCCGGAACATTCGCATCGGTGCGTTGTGGTGCAACCACCTTTTCAAAACGACGAACAGGGGAAAAATAAAGAAATTACTATCCGCCTCGCTCAACGATGTTCCCATCTTGAATTGCCGAAACGAATCTGAATTGAAAGACAGATTCTTCCGATTGATGCATCTCTTCAAGGTAAAAGCCAATTTGTCTGATTATTTCGATCTGAACCGCCGATATTTCGGGACGACCGATACCGTTCTTTTCAAAGACAACAGGGTAGAACTCTCCCCCATACCGAAATGTTTTTTCGACCTTTGTGCCGAAAATCTCGAAGAAATCGCTTTCACGACCTCACCGCTCCTGCCCCTCGATTGCGACATCGAAAAAATCATACCTCGCTATGATATCGAAGAATCCGACCTGCATCGTAAACTGGCAGACAAGTATGGCCTTGCCCCGCAATCGCTCAGCGACATTCGCGCCTTTCTCGACGACGAGCGCCACGAGCGTTTCAACCGGCTCATCGATGCCCGTTTTCCCGACCATGTCCTGTTGGAACTGTTGTCTGACTTCGAAACCCGCAACGACATCAATATCCGCAGGCTCGTCACCGACAACGCCGATGTGCCCACCATTTTCGAATACATCGTCGGTATCGTCTGGTACAAGGTAAGCAACCGCAAAGGGCGCATTCTGGATTACTTCAACCTGTCGTTAGATGCCGATTTGCTTCCGAAAACACACGCCGCCGGTGGTATGGAAGACATTACCTATCGATACAATGCCACTCCCGGTTACCCGGAGCACACACTGCTTATCGAAGCGACCCTTGCCGAGGCCGGCACACAACGCCGCATGGAGATGGAACCGGTCTCCCGGCATTTGGGTGACTTCCTCTTACGCGACAATCGGCAGGAAGCCTACGCCTTGTTTGTCACCCCGTTCCTGCATCTAAACGTTATTTCGGATTTCCGGGGGCGAAAACAAATGCCCTACTATTCAAGCGATGGAGAGCAGTGCATTAACGGAATGAAAATCATTCCTTTGAATACCGCCGAATTAAAAAACATCATCGCAAATTCGATGACTTACGACCAATTATACCCGCTATTCGAGTTACTTTTTCAGTTTGTTTGGTCCGGATATTATAAACAATGCGCTCACCAAAACAATGAGCCTCCCAAAACATGGTATGAAAACAACATTATGCGCTCTCTACAACCGAAGAAAACCTCCACAGGGATATTAGGTACACTTTTTTGAATCACTCTTTATGAACAAAGGGACTCAATTATTGTGCATTTCACAGTATAAAATTTGTATCTATTAAATCTAATTTTTATATTTGAAAACTCACAAATATACAGAAAGGCGAGCGCAAAGGCAAACCGAAATCTCATTTCCGATTTGACTATGCCGAGCCGCATCCTATATTCTACAAATATATAGAAACCATGAGAGTAAAGGCATTTATATTCGTCGTTTTGATTCTACTCGGAGGGAAGATTTTCACCGTCGACGCAACCGAAAAACATACCATAGATATTGTGGGTATAGAACTCATCTCACCCTACCGCTGTAATCTCACCATCGGGTTTAAGTCATGGGGCGATCCGTTCTATTCTTTGGATATAAGGTCCCCCGATTTGCTCTACATCACCAACGAAAATATCAACCCGAAAGACTACGAAGATAAAAGCTACATAACATATACCATAACTTCGCTATTTACCGACACTGACTATGAGTTTGTAATAACAAGTTACGGAGAATTTGCAGCAAAGTCGGAAATATTGACTTTCAACTCCCACGATTTTTTAAGTAAAATCCAAGTTAACAACAACGAGATTCCCCGATCGGGCATCGTCTATTACGAACCCAATCGTAAATACCAGTTTGAATGCATCACCGATTTCCCGGCGGAAAACTTCCAATGGAGCTTCGAAATCGCCCAAAAAGAGGGAGGTCCAAAAATCATCGCGACCGGCGAAAGTCCCCAATTCCCAATCGAAATACCCACTGTGGAATATATGGACAAACGGAACGATGACGGTGATGTCATTTGCAATATTTACTGCAAAACCCAATATGGAGGAATAACCTATGAAATCAACTACCCTTTCTTTATCCGCACATACCCCGACCAGCCGAAGATCGATATTCTCGATGTAAAGGTACAGGATGCACAATCTTGCACACTGACTGTGGGATTTCATGCTTGGGATGCAAAAACCTATACGATAAAAATCGTCGACACAAACAGAGATAAGATTTGGGAAGACAACCTCGAAGACAACATCAACAATAGTTATACCACGTACACCTTCGACAAAATATATATCGATACCAACTACGAAATAACGGTATGGGGATTTAACGGTTCCAAAATTTTAATGACCCAAACTCTATATTTCCGTATGAACGACCACATGGGTATCGAGAAAATAGAACAGGACGAATTTATCGAATCGGGAACTATCTTTAACCTGCAAGGACAAATCATCGGCCGATTTACCGAAAACCATCGGGACATATTCACCGAACTGCAACCCGGTATCTACATCATAAACGGATTGACCTCTACCGGGAAAAAAGTCAACCGTAAAATTATCGTCAAAAGCCCTTCCTCCCCGATATGATATAGAAAAACTATCCTGTCCCGGAATAAACCTCATAAAAAACAGGACTTTTCATATCTCGAAAAAAAGAGCTACCTTTGCCAATCGAAAAAATAAGAACCGGGTCTCGGCACTATCGAGCGATATTCGTCTCTCTCCCCGTTCCACCCGGTAAACACGAAAAGGTAAAAGATGATAACGGTTAACAATTTAGGTATTCAATTTGGTAAAAGAGTTCTTTTTCAAGAGGTTAATTTAAAGTTTACTCCGGGAAACTGCTATGGCATTATCGGAGCTAACGGAGCCGGCAAATCGACCCTCATGCGTATTTTGAGCAATCAACTCGAACCCTCTCACGGTACTGTGACTCTGGGGCCGGGTGAACGCCTCTCTGTATTGAGTCAGGATCACTTTGCATTCGATGAATTTACCGTCATCAATACCGTGCTGATGGGGCATACCGTTCTATGGGACATCATGCAGGAAAAAGATGCCTTGTACGCCAAACCCGATTTCAGCGATGCGGACGGTATCCGCGCAGCCGAACTCGAAGAGAAATTCGCCGAGCTCGAAGGTTGGAATGCCGAAAGCGATGCAGCTTCCCTGCTCAGCGGACTGGGTATCAAGGAAAACAAACACTACATGCTCATGAAAGATTTGAGCGGTAAGGAAAAAGTACGGGTATTGTTGGCAAAAGCATTGTTCGGTCACCCGGACAACTTGCTGCTCGACGAGCCCACCAATGACCTCGACCTCGAAACGGTGATGTGGCTCGAAAACTACCTCGCCAACTTCGAAAATACCGTATTGGTCGTTTCGCACGACCGGCACTTCCTCGATTCGGTATGTACGCACACCGTAGATATCGACTTCGGCAAAGTACAACTTTTCGCCGGGAATTACAGTTTCTGGTACGAATCCAGCCAGTTGGCTCTGCGTCAACAACAGCAACAAAACAAGAAAGCCGAAGAAAAGCGAAAAGAATTGCTCGAATTTATCCAGAGGTTCAGTGCCAATGTCGCCAAATCGAAACAGACGACCAGCCGTAAAAAGATGCTCGAAAAGCTCAATATCGAAGAGATACAACCTTCTTCCCGCCGATACCCGGGTATCATTTTCACTCCGTCACGGGAGCCGGGTAACAAAATTCTCGAAGTCAAAGGACTCGCAAAATCGATCGAAGGGACTCTGCTTTTCAAAGACGTGAACTTCTCCATCGAAAAAGACGACAAAGTGGCTTTCATCTCTCACGATCCTCGTGCTATGACAGCTCTTTTCGAAATCATCAACGGCGAAGCGAAAGCCGATGCGGGAACCTACGAATGGGGACAAACCATCACCACGGCCTATCTGCCGCTCGATAACAGTTCGTTTTTCAATACGGACATGAATCTGATCGATTGGTTGGCACAATTCTCAGAGGACACCAGCGAGCTGTATCTCAAAGGCTTTCTCGGTCGTATGCTCTTCTCGGGAGAAGAGTTGCTCAAACAGGCGTCCGTATTGTCCGGAGGGGAAAAAATGCGTTGTATGATCGCCCGTATGATGTTGAAAAATGCCAACACCATGATACTCGATTCCCCCACCAACCACCTCGACCTCGAATCGATACAGGCTTTCAACAATACGCTGCAAGGATTCAAGGGTAATGTGCTGCTTTCCTCGCACGACCACGAATTTATACAGACCGTCTGCAATCGTATCATTGAACTGACTCCCGGCGGTATCATCGACAAAATGATGGACTACGACGATTACATCACCGATGAAAAGGTACAAGCCGCCCGCGAACGACTCTACAATTTATAAAAACATATTTTCGGTATGATAAAACATATTGTAACTTTCAAACTGACCGGCACTCCGGCAGAACGCAAAGAGGTAGCGAATAAATTCAAAGATGCTTTGATGGCTCTGCCCCTAACTATCGACGTGCTTAAAAGTATAGAAGTGGGCATCAATGAAAACCCGTCCGAAAGTTGGGATATCGTACTTACTGCGGTCGTAGAAAAAATGGAAGATGTAGAAACCTACGCAAAACACCCGGCCCATGTAGCCGCTGCCGCACTCCTCGCCGGACATAAAGCCGACAGGGCATGCGTGGATTACACATACTGATAAATTTCCAAGCTATTCTTCTTAACCCTCTCCTAAGAAACCACTGTTTCTTAGGTGTTTTCCCTATATCGTTAACGCGACTCCCCATAAAACTACGGGACACAGCAAGGGAGAAGGAGAGTACTATAAAAAAACAAGAGCGAAAATCCTGATCGGTTTTCGCTCTTGATGTATT
>ENA-OOXP01001917-OOXP01001917.1-human-gut-metagenome-genome-assembly--contig:-NODE-1917-length-12541-cov-1.950264_pt1 | contig 12541 bp, 13 predicted proteins | sample MGYA00241591_ERZ501351 | MGnify/ENA primary metagenome ERZ501351 (study PRJEB25962, sample SAMEA1968361) | human gut metagenome | biome: human gut; feature: human-associated habitat; material: faeces...
CTTGTAATAGGAAGCGTAGTAAAGACATTTTATTGATGATAACAGAATGTTCAAAGAATGTACATTCTGTTATAGATACAGATTAAAATGTATATAGATAGCAAAGAGGTGAGAACAAAATGACAGAAGGACAGGTACTTGATGTAGCAAAAGAAGCAATTTATACGATTATAATCTGTTCGGCTCCAATGTTGATCATTTCACTGGTTGTTGGTTTGATTGTCAGTATTTTCCAGACGGTTACATCTATTCAGGAGCAGACGCTGACGTTTGTTCCTAAAATTATTGCAGTATTTGTCGGACTTATGATTTTTGGATCATGGATTTTGACAAATCTGACAGAATTCGTGACGACATTATGGTCGAATTTTAGTATGTATCTCGGTTAGGACGATCTATGTTAGAATATACGTTTTCATTGGCTAATTTTGAAATACTGATATTAATATTGGTTCGCATATCCTGTTTTGTCTATATTGCACCTTTTTTTGGAACAAAAAATGCGCCCTCGCAGGCAAAGATAGGTTTTTCTTTTTTTGTTGCACTTCTGGTGTATGGTTTTGTTGATAAGACAGCAATCGAGTATACAGGTTTGATTGGGTATGCGATAATAGTGTTAAAAGAAGGAATTACAGGGTTGCTGATAGGGTTTGCTGCAAACATTTGTAATTCCATTATTTTATTTGCGGGAAATATTATTGATATGGATATTGGATTATCCATGGTGACTGAATTTGACCCGACAATGAATACGCAGGTAACAATTACCGGAAACCTGTACAATTATTTTATACTTCTTCTTTTGATTGCAACAGATATGCATCATGTGATTTTACAGGCTGTGGTAGATTCTTTTACCGTAGTCCCAATCAATGGTCAGATCTTTAACTGGGATTCACTTGCGGGTTCTATAACACAGTATATGACAGATCTGTTTGTAATAGGTTTCAGGATCTTTCTTCCAATATTTGCCTGTATGATGATTTTAAACTGTATTCTTGGTATTCTGGCAAAGGTTGCACCACAGATGAATATGTTTGCAGTTGGTATGCAGATGAAAATACTGGTTGGTTTTGGAGTTTTATTTCTTACAATTTCACTTTTGCCTGGAATCGCCAGTTTTATATTTACCGAAATGAAAAAGATGATGGTTTTATTTATAGAGGGAATGTACTAAGGTGGAATGGAAAGACAGATTACTATTTGCATATGACCTTCAGTGGTTCGCAAAAGATGGACCCGGAGGGGAAAAAACAGAGCCGGCAACAGAAAAGAAGTTAAGAGAAGCACGAGAGGATGGTAAGGTTGCAAAGAGTAAGGAACTTACCGCAGCATTTGATCTGATAGTATTGTTCCTCGTGTTGAAGGTTTTTATTTCGTTAATTGGCAATGGCTTTTTGGAAGTTTTTTATTATGTATATAAGCTGATGCCTGATTTTGTAAGTGTTAATGCGATGGAATCATCTACAAAGGAGATTACTTCGTTTTTACATAATGTGTATATAGAAATGTTCAAGATGGCTGCCCCGTTTTTTGTGTTTGGTGTTGCAGTGACAGCCCTTGTAAGTATCCTTCAGGTAGGGTGGAAAGTCACGGCTAAGCCGTTAAAACCTAAGGGGGATAAATTTAATCCGATCAATGGATTTAAACGTATTTTTTCAAAAGATTCATTATTTGAGCTGCTTAAATCTATTTTAAAAATAGGTTTGATCATATATGTTGCTTATACATCCATAAAGGGTGAGGCAAATGATATTTTTATTTTATATGACATACCGCTGAATCAGGCAGTTGTATTATGCGGGAATGTTATCATTAATGCAGGTTTTAAAATCAGCCTTGTTTATCTGGTGGTCGGAATTGCAGATTTTGTTTATCAGAAACATCGTTTCAATGAAGATATGAAGATGACCAAGCAGGAATTAAAGGATGAGTATAAAAATACTGAGGGAAATCCTGAGATCAAAGGAAGACAGAGACAACGTATGAGAGAAGCTTCTCAAAGGCGTATGATGCAGGATGTACCAAAGGCAGATGTGGTTATTACGAACCCGACACACCTGGCAGTTGCAATCAAATATGATGCCGAGGTGTCAAGAGCTCCGATCGTTATTGCAAAGGGAGAAGATTATCTTGCACAGAAAATTCGTGAAAAAGCAAAGGAAAACCACATTGAAATTGTTGAAAATAAACCGTTGGCAAGAATGTTATATGCGAATGTAGATATAGGGGCAGAAATACCGCCGGAATTGTATCAGGCAGTAGCGGAAATTCTTGCTATGGTATATAATCTGAGAAACAGGGAGGAGAGGTCATGAAGAAAGCTGACATAGGTGTTGCACTGTATCTACTGGCTGCAGTCATCTTTTTTATAGTGCCAATCAGTTCCAATTTACTCGACGTTATGCTGGCACTGAACATTTCAATCGCATTGATTGTTCTTTTTAATACATTGTTTGTAAAAGAAGTACTGGATATGTCTTTTTTTCCGACTTTACTTTTGTTTACGACAATCTTTCGAATTTCCCTGAACGTGTCTTCAACACGACTGATCTTAACAACCGGTAATCCGGGTAATGTCGTACAGACATTTGGACAGTTCGTCGGTGGTGGAGATCTGATCGTTGGTGCCATCGTATTCATTATTCTGGTTATTATCCAGTTTGTTGTTATCAATAAAGGTTCCGAGCGTGTCGCTGAGGTAACGGCGAGATTTACCCTTGATGCGATGCCTGGTAAGCAGATGGCGATTGATGCGGATTTAAATACCGGAGCGATCACGGAAAAACAGGCAAGGGAGCGGAGAAATAAGATTCAGGAAGAATCTGCGTTCTTTGGTTCCATGGATGGTGCTACCAAGTATGTAAAGGGAGATGCAGCAGCTGGTCTTATTATCACGTTTGTAAACCTTGCGGGTGGAACCATTATGGGTATACTGCGGGGCGGAATGACGTTTCAGGAGGCAATCGAACATTACGGTGTGCTAACGATTGGTGATGGACTTTCTTCCCAGATACCGTCCCTTCTGATCTCACTTGCAACCGGTATTCTTGTTACAAAGGCGTCGAAAGAAGCGGATTTTTCCAATATCCTTGTCAGTCAGTTATTTGGTATTCCAAAAGTACTTTATATTGTAGGTACTACGCTGGCGGTTTTAGGAATTGCAACACCGTTAAATACCTTATTGTTTCTTGCGTTTGGTGCAACTTTTATTATTGCAGGACGACAGGTCGACAAAAATATCGGTATTGAGAGTATAGAAGAAGAGGTCAATGCGGAGGAAACGGAAGCAGAAGAGGTACGAAAACCAGAGAATGTGGTGTCGCTGCTTCAGGTTGATCCGATAGAACTTGAATTTGGATATGGTATCATTCCGTTAGCAGATGTAAATCAGGGAGGAGATCTTCTGGATCGTGTTGTTATGATACGAAGGCAGATTGCTCTTGAACTTGGTACTATAGTACCTATCATACGTTTGAGGGATAATATTCAGTTAAATCCAAATCAGTATATCATTAAGATCAAAGGGGTGCAGGTGACAGAAGGAGAGATTCTTTTTGATCACTATATGGCAATGAATCCGGGATATGTGGAGGAAGAGATCACAGGTATCCCTACATTTGAACCGTCATTCCATCTCCCGGCGATCTGGATTACGGAAAGCCAGCGTGAACGTGCGGAGAGCCTTGGATATACGGTTGTTGATCCGCCATCAATTATTGCAACGCATTTGACAGAGGTGATCCGATCACATATCGCAGAACTGCTTACCAGACAGGATGTGCAGAATCTTGTCAATAATCTGAAAGAGAGCAATCCGGTACTGGTGGACGAGCTGATTCCCAAAATGCTTGGACTTGGTGAGGTTCAGAAGGTGTTACAGAACCTGCTGGATGAGGGGATTTCTATCCGTGATCTCCTGACGATTTTTGAAACGCTTGCAGATCATGCAGCGACAACAAGAGATACAGATGTACTGACGGAGTATGTACGCCAGAGTTTAAAGAGAGCCATTTCCAGCAAGTATTTCCCGGCGAATGAGACAACCAGTGTTATTACACTTGATCCGAAGGTGGAACAGGAAATTATGGCTTCTGTGAAGCAGACAGAACAGGGGGCATATCTTACACTTGATCCGGAAACAACAAAGGCTATTATGAATTCTGTACAGAATGAAGTAACAAAGCTCGAAAACATGGGAAAAACACCAATTGTGATTACATCTCCAATTGTTCGAATGTACTTTAAAAAATTAACGGAAGATTATTTTAAGGACCTGATTGTAGTTTCCTACAATGAAATTGAGTCTAATGTAGAATTACAGTCAGTAGGTATAATCAGCAGGGACGGTGACAAGTAAAATGACCATAAATAAGTATCAGGGAAAAACAAAAGAAGAGGCAATCGAAAAAGCAAAACAGGAGCTTGGTGAAGGCGCGGTTGTAATGAATGTAAAGGAAATCAAACCGACAGGGATGTTTAAAGCCTGGAAGAGTTCTGTGTTTGAGGTTACAGCTGCAAGAGAAGAAAAAGAGAATTTTGTAGATCCGAGACAGGTTGCTGATCTGACAGCAAAAACTGTAAAAACATTGAATCTGGCAGCAGATGAAAATATCAGTCCAAAAGAATTTTTAAATGACAGAACATCCGACATCCTGTCAGGACATCTTACAAATGCGCCGGAACTGCACGCAAAAGACGGATTAGAGAAAAGACTGGAAAACCTTTCTAATATTCTGGAAAAACAACTGTCCGTAGAAGAAAGCAGACAGAAGGAAGTAAAGGAAGAAGAGAAAGAACGTCAGGTTGTAAATCCGGAGGGACTGCAGTTTATCAAGATGCTTTACAGAACACTGCTGGAAAATGAAGTGAATGAAAAATATGTCAACCAGATCTTAGACGAAGCAGAGAAAGTGATGCACAGTGGAAGTAGTGTGGATGCGATATTGTCAAATGTATATCAGAAAATGATCTTAAAACTGGGACAGCCGGATACAATTTGTGTTTCCGGGAAAAAACCAAGAATTATTTTCTTTGTGGGCCCGACGGGCGTCGGAAAGACAACTACGATTGCTAAGATTGCATCCAAGTACAAACTGGAAATGGGAATGAAGATTGCGTTCCTGACGGCGGATACTTATCGTATTGCGGCTACGGAACAGCTTCGTGTGTATGCAAATATTTTAGATGCACCAATGAGTATCATATACTCAGCAGAGGAAATGAATGCCGCAATCGAAAGAGTCAGTGAGTATGATCTTATTTTTGTTGATACGGCAGGTTTTTCCCATAAGAATGATGAACAGTGCAATGATATGAAAAAAATGCTTGCAGGTCTGGATGCAGCATATGAAAGAGAGGTATATCTGGTAGTCAGTGCAACAACCAAGTATAAAGATCTTTTGGAAATTGCTGACCGCTATAAGGAGATTGCCGATTATAAACTGATATTTACAAAGCTTGATGAAACGGAAGCGTATGGTAATATTTACAATACCAAGATGTATTCGGGAGCACCACTTTCCTATATGACAAACGGACAAAATGTACCGGATGACATAGAGGAATTTAATACACAAAAAATAGTAAAACAACTTCTGGGAGGCAGATAATGATATGGATCAGGCTCAAAATCTCAGAAATGTAATTAAAGTAAAAAATCAGAGCCGGAAACTGGATGCACGCGTGATTACCGTGACGAGTGGAAAAGGCGGAGTTGGAAAGTCAAATGTTGCAGTAAATCTTGCTGTGCAGATCAGTAAAATGGGAAAAAAAGTCCTGATTTTTGATGCTGATTTTGGTCTTGCCAATGTTGAAGTTATGTTTGGCGCAGTTCCACGTTATAATCTGGGAGATTTTCTGTTCCAGGGAAAAAGCATGACGGAGATTATAACAGAAGGTCCTATGGGAATAGGGTTTATCTCTGGCGGAGCAGGAATCTTGAGTATGAACCAGCTTGCGGATGAACAGATCAGATATCTGGTTCGCGGTCTGGCTGAATTAGATCGGTATGCAGATGTGATCCTGATTGATACAGGGGCAGGAATTTCAAACCAGGTTATGGAATTTGTAATGGCAAGTCCGGAAGTACTTGTTGTTACGACGCCGGAACCGAGTTCTTTGACAGATTCCTATTCATTATTGAAAGCATTGTATCATAATCCTTTATTTTCACGCGAACAGACAGATATCCGGATTGTGTCAAACCGGGTGATATCCAGTGAAGAAGGGCAGCAGGTATATGAAAAACTGAATTCTGTGGTAGAACAGTTTCTGGATGGTTCTGTAAATTATCTTGGAATGATCCCGCAGGATCACATGCTCGAACGTTCGGTAAGACAGCAGAAACCTGTTTCGTTGAATGCACCGTTGGCGAAGTCGGCAAGAGCGTTTGAAGTTATGGCTTCAAATCTGATTTTACAGGAAGAAAAATTACCGGATAAACGGTTGGGGATTGCCAGAATGTTTTCAAATTTTTGGCAACAGAAATACTAAGGAGGAATGGATATGAAGGTTTCAGACATTATACGTATCGGCGATAAGATAGATATCCGTGTTCTTCAGGAAGTTGAACAGGCAGAAAAAACGGACGTCACAGTGAAAACATATAAAAGTAAGGTGCTTGATTTCTGCTCGAATGGAAATATGGAAATAGCCATGCCGATGGAGGCTGGCAAACTGGTGCTGTTACAGCTTGGAGTTCGTTATGAACTTGTATTTTTCTCACGCGAGTCATTGTATCGGACAGTTGGCCAGGTTAAGGAGCGGTATAAAAAAGATAATATATATATGCTTGAGATGGAATTGAAATCTCAGCCGGAAAAGTTTCAGCGAAGAGAATATTTCAGATATCCGTGTCTTCTGGATTTTAAATATTATGAACTGACAGCAGAACAGGCCATGCTTGACAGTGTGGATGCTATTTTTTCGGAAATCCGTGATGAACATTTTTATGAAAAAGAACGAAAAGGAAAAATCATGGATTTAAGTGGCGGAGGAATCCGTTTTACAACAGAACAGGAACAGAAACCGGATTCCTGGATTCTGGCAGAGCTGAGACTGAAAAGCCAGACAATGGATAATCAGTATTATATTGTTGCAAATGTGATTGAAACAAGTAAAATAGAATCAGCGGCAGAATACAGGTTTATGTCGCGTGCAAAATTCAGTATCAAGAATGATCGGGTAAGGGAAGAAATTATCCGTTACATCTTCGAAGAAGAGAGAAGAATGCGTCAGCAGAATAGCAGTGAGAGGATAAAAAAATGAAAAAAAATATTCTGGTTGTTGATGACTCTGCACTCATGAGAAGGGTGATCTGTGATATTATTAATTCAGATGAAACATTTCAGGCAATCGATACCTGCAGAGACGGTCTGGATGCACTTGAAAAATTAAGGGCAAAAAGATATGACGGCGTGGTGTTGGATGTTAATATGCCGCGGATGGATGGACTAGCTTTATTAGAGCAGCTTCAAAAAGAAAGAATCCGTGCAACGGTCATTATGGTCAGTACTACGACTACAAAGGATGCCGAAGTTACCATGCTTGCCATGGAACGGGGGGCAGTTGATTTTGTGCCGAAGCCGACGAATGTGATCGAGGCAAAAGGTGAAGCATTTAAGGGTAAACTTCTTGGAGTGCTGAATGCAGTTTTAAAAACACAGAAGATGGCTTTGGGCAGCAAATCGGCTGAAACACCGGAAAAAGTAGTCTTGCGCAGAAACACGGAGCCGGTTCGAAGCAGAAATAAATTAGTTGCATTGGCATGTTCGACGGGAGGTCCGAAAGCTCTTCAGAGTGTGATTCCATATCTTCCCAAAAATCTGGATGCACCGATGGTTTTAGTGCAGCATATGCCTGCAGGATTTACAAAATCCATGGCAGACAGACTTAACGAAGTCAGTGACATACATGTCAAAGAGGCGGAAGATGGAGATGTGCTCAAAAAGGGAACGATATATATTGCTCCCGGCGGAAAGCATATGGAAATAAAGAAAAGTCCTGACGGAAGCCATAAAATCAGACTCAATGATGAATTGCCTCCTATCGGCGGATTAAAACCGTGTGCAGACATTACTTATGATTCGTTGCGAACCTGTGGATATGATCAGATAGTGTGTGTTGTACTGACCGGTATGGGAGCAGATGGTACCAAGGGAATAAAATCCTTAGCAAAGAGTAAGCCGGTATATGTGATATCGCAGAATGCCGAGACTTGTGTGGTATACGGAATGCCTAAGTCGATTGCTGAAACCGGACTGGTAAATGAAGTGGTTCCTCTTACACAGGTTGCTCAAACAATAACAAAGAATGTGGGGGTACAGTAATATGGATGTAAGCCAATACCTTGAAATTTTTATTGATGAAACAGAAGAACATCTGCAGACTTTAAGTGACTGCATTATGGAACTTGAAAAAGAACCGGAAAATATGGATACTATAAATGAAATTTTCCGCGCAGCCCATTCCTTAAAGGGTATGGCAGGTACCATGGGATTTAAGCGCATGCAGCGACTGACCCATGATATGGAAAATGTTTTTCAGGAAGTCAGAAGTGATAAAGTTAAAGTTAACAGTAATATGATCGACCTGCTCTTTAAATGTCTGGATGCGATCGAGAGTTATCTGAACAATGTAAAGGCAAGTTCCGATGAGGGAACGGAAGACAACGAGCTGATCATTAAAGAACTGAATGATTTTATCGCCGGTGAGGAGAATGCGGAGAAGAAAGAGGAAGAAGCTCCGGCTCCTAAGAAAGAAAATACAGATGATGCGGCTAAGAACGGTGAAAAGAAATATTTTGAATTTGAACTGAACAGTTCAGACCGCACAAAGTTAAAAGAGGCAGAAAACAATGGTTTACATATTTATGGAATGACCGTATATATTCAGAAAGAATGTCTGTTAAAAGCTGCTCGTGCATTCTTAGTATTCAAGGCAGTAGAGGAATTTGGAGAAATCATTGTATACAATCCAACTTCACAGGAAATCGAAGATGAGCATTTTGATAATGATTTCAGTTTTTTCATCACGTCAGAAGAACCTTACGACAAGATTTTACAGGCAGCCCAGTCTGTATCTGAAATTGAAAAAGTAGTCGGTGAAGAAGTAAAATGTGAGGTGCTTGAAGAAAAACAGGCACAGGCAGAAAAAGCTGCAGCAGAGGAAGCCGCAAAGACAGAGGCTTCTGCACAGGCAGAAGCAGCACCGGCTCAGGAGACAAAACCTGCACCGGCAAAAGCACCTGCAACACAGAACAATAAGAAACAGACTGTTGCAAAACCGGTGACAAACCGTACTGTCCGTGTTGATATTGAAAAGCTGGATGCCTTGATGAACCAGGTATCTGAGCTTATCATTGCAAAGAACAGTCTTGTGGCAATCGGATCCACTGAGTCCGGTGATTTCCAGAACCAGACCTACCATGAGCAGATCGAGTATCTGGAAAACGTAACCACGAACCTTCATGAATCTGTAATGAAGGTACGAATGGTTCCAATCGAGAGCGTTGTAAATAAATTCCCTCGTATGATCCGTGATCTTTCAAGAAAGCTCAATAAGAAGATGGAACTTTACATGACTGGTGAAGATACAGAGCTTGACCGTACCGTTGTTGACCAGATCGGAGATCCGCTGCAGCATTTACTGCGTAACTCCGCAGACCATGGTCTTGAGGATAACGAGACACGTGTTGCCCTCGGTAAACCGGAAGTGGGAAGCATTTTCTTAAATGCATTCCAGGAAGGTAATAACGTAATCATCCAGGTAGGAGATGATGGTGCCGGTATCGATGTGGCTGCAGTACGTGATAAAGCGATTGAGAGAGGAATTATCACAGAAGAACAGGCTGAGAGCATGAGTCAGAAAGACATCATCAACATTTTGTTCCTGCCAAGTTTCTCTATGTCAAAGACGATTACCGATATTTCCGGACGAGGTGTTGGACTTGATGTAGTTAAGTCTAACATTGAGGCATTAGGCGGAGATGTTGAAGTTAAGACTGCAATGGGCGAAGGAACTACCTTTACGGTACGTCTGCCACTGACACTTGCAATTATCCAGGCCCTGATGGTAGAAGTAAGAGATGAAAAATACGCGATCGCACTTGGTTCCATCTCCAACATTGAAGATATTCCGGTTAAGGATATCAAATATGTGGAAGCTCAGGAAGTAATCCATCTGCGTGGCAAGGTTATTCCGTTAGTAAGACTTGACAATGTGCTTGATCTTGAGCCAAGGGAAGAGCCGGAGAGCCTGACCGTTGTTATTGTAACGAAAGGTGACAGTATGGCAGGTCTTGTGGTTGATAATCTGATCGGACAGCAGGAAATCGTAATCAAGTCGCTTGGAAAATACATTGACAATAACAAACTGATCAGCGGTGCAACGATTCTTGGAGATGGCGAAGTTGCATTGATCTTAGATGTGAATACGTTAATGTAATGGAGGGTACTTAGCATGGCAAATAATAATCTTGAAACAACGGAAAAAGAATCCAAACAATATATCGTTGTTATGGTGGGCAGTGAGCAGTATGGAATTGATATCAGCTATATTGATAACATTGTCCGCATGCAGAAAATTACAAGAGTTCCAAAAGTACAGACATATTTTAAAGGTGTAATTAACCTTCGTGGTGAGGTTGTTCCGGTTATGAGTGTACGTAAGAAAATGGGACTTGAAGATGATGTTCTGACAAATGCGAGCAGGATCATTATCTTAAAATTAGAAGAAAATGCTTCCCTGGGTGTCATCGTGGATGAGGTAAGAGAAGTTGTGAATTTAAGTGAGGATGAAATTGATAAAGTTTCCAATAAAGGAAGATTTATCAATGGAATCGGCAAGCATGGAGATCAGTTGATTTCTCTGCTTGAGATCAATGCACTGGTAGAAGAAAATAATTAATAAAAAGGTGGGATTTTATAGAATGTAAAGTCCCACCGGATTTTTATCTGGTGTGCAAAATGAGAGGAGAATCAGCAATTCATGGGAAATTTAACGTTGGAAGACGTAAATAATATGTATCTCGATGTCTTAAAAGAGATTGGCAATATCGGTGCAGGAAATGCAACTACGGCAATTGCAAATATGCTGGGCATGAAAATAGACATGAATGTTCCAAATGTAAAACTGATGGAAGTATCAAAATTGGGAACTGCTGTCGGTGCAGAGGATGAAACAATTGTTGGCATTTTCTTAGAGGTAATGAATGACATCGAGGGTAGTATGATGTTTCTGGTAGATATTCCATCGGCACGTTATCTTGTCAACAAACTGATGATGGAAGATGTGCCAGCGGACAAACCGTTTGACGAAATGGAACTATCCGCATTAAAAGAAATAGGAAACATCATTGCAGGTTCTTATTTGTCAGCTCTTTCTTCTATGACAAATCTTGTGATTTCTCCGTCTGTTCCATATATTGCGGTGGATATGGCAGCTTCTATCTTAAGTGTGCCGGCTATTGAGTTTGGACAGTTTGGTGATAATGCACTGCTGATTCAGACCGAGATCTGCGCAGACGTGGCGATCAACGGATATTTTATATTGATGCCGGAGCAGGGATCCTATGAAAAGATATTAACGTCACTTGGAATCTCATTGTAAGGAGAAGGATATATGAGCGAAGTAATAAAAGTGGGCATGGCAGATTTGAATGTATGTAAAGCCCCTGATGTTATTACAACTTTGGGATTGGGCTCGTGTATTGGTCTGGTATTTTATGATCCGGTATCAAAAGTTGGGGGAATGGTTCATTATATGCTCCCGGACAGTACAAAGGTCAGAAATAACAGTAATATCGCAAAGTTTGCAGATACGGGGATTGACGAATTATTACGTCGGGTAATTGCAGCAGGAGCAAATAAAGGCAGATTGATCGCTAAGATTGCCGGTGGTGCAAGAATGTTTGAGGTAAGTGGATTGTCAGATGTTGGTAATATCGGTGCGAGAAATGCAGAGGCAGCAAAAGCAAAATTAAAGCAGCTTGGAATCAGGCTTGTTGCAGAAGATACGGGACTTAATTATGGTCGCACAGTTGAACTTCATTGTGATACCGGGGAATTTTATATCAAGTCGGTAGGCAAACCGTTAAAGATTATCTGATAGAAAGGCATGGATGCATTATGAAAACAAAGCCGATACCAGCGATCGTTATGCTTGTGGCAGGACTTGTGGTCTGCATTGCAGGAATGGCGGGACATATGGAAACCGGCAGATTTGTAAAAATGCTGCTGGTTGTCCTGATTGTGTTTTATATCATTGGCGGAATTGTAAAACTGTTGATTGATAAGAATTTTAAGGATATGGAAGAAGAAACCACGGATGGTGAAGAAACTCCGGCAGAGGCAGAAGAGAAAGAAGAGCCAGAGCAGGAGAGCGATGAGCAGGATGAGAAATAACTGAAACGTGGGGGCTTCATATGAAAACGGTAGAAAAAGAAAAGCTCTGGGAAGAGTATCAGAAAAATCCTTCGGCAGAGCTGAGGGAGAAAATTATTATCGAGTATGCTCCGCTTGTACGGGTTGTGGCAGGGGGG